>OGIO01000359.1_pt1 | contig 58645 bp, 54 predicted proteins | sample 1571841 | NCBI WGS metagenome assembly OGIO01 (sample SAMEA2582111, study PRJEB24529) | metagenome | biome: Human gut stool | place: China | collected 2011
CTGTTCAAACGAGCGGAGGAGATAATATAAATAATAACTGTCTTCCTTGTTTGCATCGCAATACAGGTTACAGCGGCTGCACTGGCCACACACCATTGCGGCTGCCGTCTGCATAGCCGCCTGGGCATCCTCCCTGGTCAGCCCTTTTTCATCCTCCATCCGGTCATTGCAGGCTCTGGCCAGGCATTCTAACGACTGGGCCATCTCACGCAACCGTTCTGCTGTATAGATATGAACATCCGCCATGTCCCGGCGCCGTTTTCGCTTCCACACAAAAAATCCCCTCCTGAACCACAATATATGCTTCAGGAAAGGATCCTATGCCTGTTATTTTTCTGCAACCACAACTGTATGGTACGGCAGCTTAGTTGTTTTTAGGTGCAGGTTTTAAAAGGATTTCATCTGGCTTGACCAGACCCAGCTTTTGCTTGGCCACTTCCTCGATATACTGCTTGGTCTGTACATAGACCCGGCGTTCCTCCAGCTCTGCCGCCCGCTTCTTTTCATTTTCAACCTGGCGAGTCAGGGATTCTTCTTTTGCCTGATACTCCATAACCTTCTTTTCCATGGAAGTATTCTTGACATTCACAACCACTGCCAGGCTAAGTACCACGACCGAGATGCCGATCACGGCCAGACGGTTTCCCAACCGGTCCTTATTCTTGCGCTTTCTGCGCCCTGTTTCCCGCGCTTTCATATTCCTCACCAACTTCTTTGTTCCCTTAACCTTATTTATGTTACCTTCGTAATTTCATTCTAATGCATCGAACCGCCCTTTTCAAGACCTTTCGCAAATTTCTGCTGATAATCCGGTCATAAAAAAGCATCGAACAAAAAATACTGCCTATGATGTAAAAGCGCAGTGCCCCGTCATTTTCCCGGTACAAAAACAAAAACGTAAAAAAACCGGACCAGATCCAGTAGCACAGATCTTCCAGCCCGGTCACCAGGTTCTTGTGCGGAACCAGAAACCGGAACAGCCGAAGCCCGTCATACACCACCATCAGGACAATCCCAACGCCAAGCCCAAGAAGCAAAAGCTGTGCTTCCCGGCACACCTGTGCCATTAGCCAAACAGCCGGGTCAGAATCGACTGTCCGGCCTTCCGGTAAGCTTCATTTGAAGAATAGGCCAGGCTGTCCACCTGCCCATCCACCTCCAGCTCTCCCTTTTCTACCGTAAGGCGGCTGACATGAAGCTCCTTCCCCTTGATCGTCAAAAGCCCCATGTCCGTGTCCACCACCACCTGGTTTTCATCGAACGATACCACTTCCCGCACCCCGGTCAGGCTCGCCGCGCTCCGGTTTTCCAGCCGACAGGCATGGGCACGGATTCCGGATTTTTCTTCCACGAAAAAACCTCCCCACCTGAACTCATGGTTTAGTATATGGGGAGGCTGGTGGTGTTTATGCTTCATATCACATATTCACGCTCACTATCTTAAAGATACTCGAACATTTCCTTTGCATCTTCCTTGCGGATGGTTTCCTGCACGCTCGTGATGCGCACTTTGACGGATTTATTGCCGAAGGCAATTTCGATCACATCTCCGGCCTTCACGTCCGCACTGGCTCTTGCCACTTTATCATTGAGCATCACGCGACCACTGTCACAGGCTTCATTCGCTACCGTTCTCCGCTTGATGATGCGGGATACTTTCAGATACTTATCCAGACGCATATCGTGTCTCCTTCTAATGGATGAATTCCCCTGCAATGTCAATTGCGCTTCCAGCAGATCAATTCCTGTGCGCCAATTCCTTGCTAATGGGTAAAATTCCCCCTATCACGCGAAACGCATTCTAGGGGGAATCTTTATTTTACTTTACATTTTAAACTAAATTTTCTTGGCTGTGCTAATTACCGGAATTTTTTTAGTTACTACGTTTATTTGCAAATTAAGCGTTTACAAGATCCTTTAATGCCTTACCAGCTTTGAACTTCGGGGTCTTGGATGCCTCGATGATCATGGTCTCGCCGGTTCTCGGGTTGCGGCCTTCTCTTGCTGCTCTCTCAGATACCTCGAAGGTACCGAAACCTACTAACTGGATTTTATCGCCTGCCTTCAGAGCCTCTGCAACTACATCGGTAAATGCCTTTACTGCAGCCTCTGCGTCCTTCTTGGAAAGGCCTGCCTGCTCAGCTACTGCTGCTACTAATTCTGTCTTGTTCATTATTAAATTCCTCCTAAATGCGATAACGGCCTGAACGGCCGTTTTTTCGTAATTCATTTTGCCCTTTCATTTATATCTGTTTTGCTATGCTTTGTCAAGGTTTTTCGCCTTTTTCTTTCCCTTAAATACCAGAACGCAGCGGGGCGGCACCATGCAGTTCTTCTGGTTGGAAACCTTGCGCTCCTGACCCTCCGCATAAAAGCCTCCGGCTGCGTTGTCGCTGGTGTCAAATGACAGACTCCACTCCAGGTCCTTCGGAAGGTTTGGAAGGGCAAAGCCGTGCGGCTCCCAGTGCATGTTGAAGATGACAAAGAAAAAGGCATCGTTTTGCCCGTCTGGCTTCTTCGCATAATTTCCGCAATAGAGGATGCCGATCTGGCGGCGGAAATTCTCAAACTCCGGCTGCCAGGCATTGACTCCATGGTAAGAGATGTCCGGGTGGCCGCAGGCCAGGTAATCCATCACTCTCGGTTCCTGCTCCATGTGAAAGACCGGATGTGCCTTTCGGAACGCGATCACATGCTTCACAAATTCTAAGAGCTCCTGGTCCCATTTATTTAAATTCCAGTTGATCCAGGAGGTTTCGTTATCCTGGCAGTAGGCATTGTTGTTGCCGTTCTGGGAATTGCCGGATTCATCGCCCGCGAGGAGCACCGGGGTTCCCTGGCTTAAAAAGAGCATCAGCATGGCATTGCGCAGCTGTCTCGCACGCAGCTCCTGGATTCTTTTCTTGCGCACCGGGCCCTCTGCGCCGCAGTTCCAGGAATAGTTGTAGTCGCTTCCGTCCCGGTTATTTTCCCCGTTGGCCTCGTTGTGCTTCTGGTCGTAGGAGACCATATCCAGCATGGTAAAGCCATTGGTCCCCGCCATAAAGTTTAGCACACCACATTCTGCCGGGTTTCTGCGGTTGCGGAAGATCAGGCTGCTCATCTGCTCCTCATCGCCCTTTAAGGCACGGCGCATATCAATCAGAAAACCTTCGTTGTATTCGCCCAAATGCTTCTTTTCCCCGGCTGCAGGCTTTTCCGCCTCCCAGGAGATCGCCCAGAGCTTGGTGTCGGCCAGATACGGGTCCTTTGCAAGAAGTGCTGTCGGCGCATAACCGGTTAAGTGGATCCCATCTACATGGTATTCACGCACCCAGAAGCGTACCGTCTCCAACACAAACTCCGGCACTTCTTTTCCGGAAAAATAAAGCTCCAGCACAATTTCCAGCCCAGCCTTGTGCAGCTCCCGCACCATATACTTAAACTCGGTCACCGGATTACTTCCCTGGTCCGCATAAGATGCCTTCGGCGCAAACATGCAGGCTTTTGTATAGCCCCAATAATTCAGGCGTCCCGTCGGCTCACTGTTTCCATAAGGATTTCCTTCCACATTCTCCGGCATCATAACTTCCTGGAATTCCACCGCCGGAAGCAGCTCCAGCGTCGTGATCCCTAACTCCTTCAGATACGGGATCTTGTCCACCACGCCCCGGAAGGTGCCGCGGTGCTCTGTGCCGGAGGAGGCATGCTTTGTCAGCCCGCGTACATGTGCGCGGTAGACAATGCAGTCTTCATACGGAATATGAAGCGGCCGGTCCCCCTGCCAGTCAAACTCCGGCTCCACGACCGGCGCCAGCAGAAGATTCTTTGCCTGGCTTAATTTGCCCCAGCGCTCCCGCCCGGCAAACGAGCGGCCGTATGGATCCGGGAAACGTTTTCCATCTGCTTCAAATGCATAGAAAAAAGAAGTAAAGTCTCCCTTCAGTGTCATAGACCAGACATGTCCGGTCTTTCCGGTTTCCGGAAACGGGATGTGAAACACCTCGTGAAACTTTACTCCTTTTCCGCTTTTTTCTTCTTTTGCAAACAAAAGCAGGCTGCAGGCCTTCGCTGCAGCCACAGTTGTTACATGGATCCCCCCGTCTATCCTTGTGAGGCCCATTGGATACACTTTACTGTCATGTAAATCAATCTGATACGGCTCCAATTTTGCCCACCTTTCCCGCTACAGAGTATTCCGCCTCCATAGCGTACTGTTTTTTATTTTTGCCTGCCAGCTTATGTTTCTTACGGTCAGCACAGCGCATGCACCAGTAAGCGCAAACCTGCTTAACCGTTACTTACGGTCTTACTTCAGGCACAGCTCCACCGGACAGTGATCCGATCCGAATACCTCTGTGTGGATCTTTGCGGACTCCAGGCGGTCTTTTAAACGGTCAGAAACGCAGAAATAGTCGATACGCCACCCTGCGTTCTTCTCCCGGGCTTTAAACCGGTATGACCACCAGGAATAAATGCCCTCCTGCTCCGGGTAAAAGTAACGCCAGGTATCGGTAAAACCTGCTGCCAGAAGCTCGGTAAATTTGTTTCGCTCCTGGTCAGTAAAACCAGCATTATTTCGGTTTGTCTTCGGATTCTTTAAATCGATCTCCCGATGTGCCACATTGAGGTCTCCACAGAAAATGACCGGCTTCTTTTCATCCAGTCCCTTCAAATAAGCCCTCCATGCATCTTCCCATTCCATGCGGTAGTCCAATCTGGCTAACTCATTCTGGGAATTCGGCGTATAGCACGTAATTACATAATATTCCGGAAACTCTGCAGTTATGACTCTTCCTTCGTGGTCATGCGCTTCTATGCCGATCCCGTATGTCACGGAAAGCGGCTCCTCTTTCGTAAACAGCGCAGTTCCGGAATACCCTTTCTTTTCCGCATAATTCCAGTACTGATGATAGCCGGGAAGTTCTAAGTCGATCTGGCCTGCCTGCAGTTTGGTCTCCTGCAGACAGAATACATCGGCATCTGCCTCGTGGAAAAAGTCCAGAAAGTTCTTTCCGACACAGGCCCGCAACCCGTTGACATTCCAGGAAATCAGCTTAGTCATACAAGTTCTCCTTATACACGCCGTCCGCGATCAGCTTCCGGATGGAAGCAACAACCGCTTCCTTGTCCTCTTTATAGGTAACACCAAACCACTTATCCCTGGTCTCCAGCACACGCACCTGCGCCTTGCCAGCCTTAATCTGCTGGTCGATGATCTTCGGGAGCAGATACTCTGCCTTTACATCGCCCTCTTTGATGCTGTCCAGAAATTCCGGGAATCCTGCTTCCAGCGCATCTAAGAACTTCGGCGGAAGTCCCCACATATTCATGGAAACATACTGTTTTTCGTCAATCAGCACTGGGTTTCCCTGCTCATCATTCGCAAAAAGGCCGTTTCCGCGCCGCTCGATATCGTAAGTCTCAGTTACATCTTTTAAGGTTCCGTCCGGGTTTACCTGGCAGACTCCGCGGGTTACCGTGCCGTTTTCACTCAGCGTATTCTCCAGAATGAAGCCACCCATGCACATGTCATACACGTCACCATCGGTCTTCATTTCGTTGACCATGTAGTCATGGATCTTAAAAAATCCTTCCCTGCCATAATAATCATCCGCATTGATGACCAAAAATGGCTCATGCACCATATCTTTTACCGTCAGGACAGCCTGACCGGTTCCCCAGGGTTTCTTTCTGCCTTCCGGCACCTGATACCCTTTTGGAAGCGCATCCAGTTCCTGAAATGCATATTCCACATGGGCGATCTTCTCAATGCGGTTTCCGATGATCTCGCGGAAGTCCTTCTCCAGGTCTTTCCGGATAATAAAAATGATCTTGTTGAATCCGGCCTGCAGCGCATCGTGAATGGAATAATCCATAATGATCTCGCCTCCCGGTCCGACCGGTGCCAGCTGCTTAATGCCGCCGCCAAATCTGCTGCCGATTCCGGCTGCCATAATTACCAATGTTGTATCCTTCATGATTGTTCCCTCTCCAAATACCCGACGTATTCTGGTGCCGGATGCCGACACCTTGCCATAATGTACCTAAAATCATAACACAAACCGCGCCAAATAACAATATCACACAGTAAACACAAATGGGCCGGAAGGTTCCGTCCCCGCCGAATGGCGGGGACGAAACCTTTCGGCCCTCGTTCGTTACTGTGCAATATTGTTACTTCAATACTCCCGGCTTCGGGAAGTAGCGGAACAGTACCTTTGCGATGATCTTCTCACGCTTTACATAGGTATTTTCCCAGCGGCGTGCATCCATGGAGTAGTTCCGGTTGTCTCCCATCATGAAATAGCAGCCCTCCGGCACTTCAAAGTGCATCGGTGCTTCCGGGATCATCGGCTCGCGGATATACGGCTCGTCGAGCGGTGTGTCGGAACCGTCGATATAAACCTTTCCGTCTATGATATCGACTGTTTCACCCGGAAGACCAATGATACGCTTTACATAGTAGATCGATTCGTTATCCGGGAAACGGAAGATCGCGATATCTCCACGCTTCGGGTCACCAAAGTGGTAGGAAAGGCGGGAACCGATGACACGGTCACCCGTCATGATCGTGTTTTCCATAGAACCACTTGGCACTTCGCTGTTTGCGATGATAAACGTATTCAGTACAAACGCAATGAGTGCTGCAGACACAATGATCTTGACCCACTCAAGGATTTCCTTTAACCAGCCGCCTGACGGCTGCTGCTCCTCTTTGCGGGAACGTTTCTTCTGGCTCTTTACAGGCTCCGCATGCGGTACTTCTGTTTCTTTCTGTGTGTTACCAGTCTTGATTGCTTCTCTCCGGAGCTCCTGTGCGATTTTCTGTGCTTCCAGCTCAGCAGTCTGTATTTCTTTCCCAGAAAATGCTTCTGCATCTTTTCCTGCCGTGCCCGGAGCCGCTGTATGTTCTTTGGCAGAAAAACTTTCTGCGTTTTTTTCTGTCTTTTCTGCCGGATCCGCAGCTGCTGTATCACTTTCCGCAGAAGCCTGCTGGCCTTCTGTATGTTTCAGGCTGTCCGGTTCCCCGGCCCAGTGCTGTCCGGCCCGCATGCCGTCGAGTCCGCCCAGAAGCGGATCTTTGTTTGTTCTGTCTTCACTCATGAAATAACCACCTTATTTATTGCGGTACTTGTCCAGGAGCTTGTTGATGCGCTTGGTCGGGCTCAAAAGCTCGCTTAAGGAATCATCGTGATTTAAGTTGTCGATGATCAGGGCAATGTACTTACTCATATCTACATCAATGTAGTACGGTCTGGATAACAGCTCCGGAGTCTGGTAAACCACGTTGGTGGTCAGGATCCGGTCAATCAGGCCGTTCTCATAATATTCATCAAATTTTGCCAGTCCGTTTGTGAACAGGCCGAAGGTTGCGCAGATAAATACTTTTCTTGCTTTTCTGCGCTTTAATTCTTTTGCGACATCTAGCATGCTCTCGCCGGAAGAGATCATGTCGTCGACGATGATCACATCCTTGCCCTCTACGCTGGAGCCTAAGAACTCGTGAGCCACGATCGGGTTGCGTCCGTTCACGATCTTGGTGTAGTCACGGCGCTTGTAGAACATACCCATATCGAGTCCGAGCACGTTTGCAAAATACACAGCACGGCCCATACCGCCTTCATCCGGGCTGATGACCATCATGTGGTCACTGTCGATCTCAAGCTCGGTCTCGTTCTTTAACAGATGCTTGATGAACTGGTAGATCGGCTGAACGGTCTCGAAGCCCTTTAACGGGATCGCATTCTGCACACGCGGGTCATGCGCATCGAAGGTGATGATATTCTCGACGCCCATGTTCATCAGCTCCTGCAAAGCCAGGGCGCAGTCTAAGGACTCACGGCCGGAACGCTTATGCTGGCGGCTCTCATAGAGGAATGGCATGATAACATTGATACGGCGTGCCTTACCTGCTGCTGCCGCAATGACACGCTTTAAGTCCTGGTAATGGTCATCCGGAGACATATGGTTGGTCATGCCGCACAGGGAATAGGTCAGGCTATAGTTGCACACATCTACCATGATGTAAAGGTCATCGCCTCGAATAGAAGATTCAATGGTTCCCTTGCCTTCGCCGGAACCGAAACGCGGGGTTTTTGCATCAATAATGTAAGAATCTCTCTGATATCCTGCAAACGCGATGGTTGATTTATGCTCACTCTCGCGCTCTTTTCTCCACTCAACCAGCCAGTCGTTTACCTTTGCGCCTAATGCGGAACAGCTCTTTAACGGAATCAGTCCTAATGGTCCTACCGGAATGGTCTCAATGGTCTTCTCTTCGTAAATCATCTTATCCTCCATGCTCTGTGTGTATTTATTTGTTTTGGGCAGCAATCAATATTTATTGCCGCAATATCGCTTCTTTTATATCATTATGCCTCAGTTAAGTCAAGACAATCCCCACAAACTTTCGCTTTTAAGCTGGGACTGATTTCTTTTTCACAATCTTATGCTGGATACCTGCCCGAAAGCAGCTATCCGCCTGCATACCATAAGCAAAATCTTTTCATGTTCCCTGTTTCCGGGCCATCACACGCTTCTTCATGCGGATATCTGCCCCGTAAAGAGGAATGATCCGGTAACTGCTCATGATCCGGGAAGTCACACGGTCGGAATAAGTGTCCTTTAACATGCCCATGGAGAGATTCGTGGAAATGATCGTCCCCTTCTTTCTGCCAATGCGCTCGTTGATGCAGTAAAAAAGCTGGGAAGAAACAAAGGAATTATTTAACTCCGTTCCCAGGTCATCGATGATCAGCATGTCGCACTCCACAATGTAGCGATAGCTCTCCTCGATATCGTCCTCGCTGTCGCGCCCGAATTTGTATTTGGAAAAGATCTCAAACAGCTCGTTGGAGGACAGATAAATAACAGAGATGCAACGGTCGATCAGCGCCTTTGCAATGCAGTTGGTAAGAAATGTTTTGCCGACGCCGGTACCGCCGGTAAACAGAATGCTGTTTCCTTTCTGCGGATACTGCTCTGCAAACTCCCGGCACTGCCGCACCACAATCTCCATGTAGGCGCGTTCTGTCATGCCAAGCTGCGGCACCTTTTCCGTATCATCGTAAAAGTCGAAACGGAGACGGTCGAAATTTTCCTCTTTCAGGATTGACTCGATGTTGGACTGGGCGTAGAGAATGTTCAGCCGCTGGCGCTCAAAGCAATGACAGCGTTTTCCATTCACATAGCCGGTGTCCTGGCAGTCCGGACAGTCATAGCGCAGCTCCATATAATCTGCCGGAAAACCGGCCGCCTTTAACAGCGCCAGCTTCTGCTCCCTTAAGTCTGCCAGTTCTTCCTTTAAGTGTACGCGGGCATTCAGGTCTCCACCAAGGACTCTTCTGGCACAATCTGCTGCCCGGCTGCTGATCTGCCGGTCCAGCTCCTGAATTGCCGGTACTTTCTTATATACTTCCTCGACCCGCGCTTCCATGGCGCGGCGCTGTAAGCGCTGCCGTTCTTCATACCCGCGCATAACTGCGTTGTACTGGGAATTGCTCAGTGCCATTGTTTGCTCTCCTTCTTAACTGCTAATTGCTGTTTTCTACCGCCCACAGTCCCTGCGGCAGTCCCTTTTCTATTTACTGTTCCCCGATCCAGTCCTTCACCTGGTTTAATACCATGGAATCGTAATCGGTATTTCTCTGTTCAAAATTCAGGAACTGGTTGTTCGGCTGTCGGTTGTTTTTCTGGGATTTCTGATTCTTCTGGCCTTTATACTTTTCGTCCAGCACGGAAATATCCGTCAGGCTGTGCACGCCGGCTTTTCTCCACTCGGAAAGGATCCGGTCCGCATAGCGGAAGCTCGGATTGTGTGTCGCCTCAATGGTACGGTTGCACGCTTCCAGAACCACCTCTTTGGTAAACCCATACTCGCCAAACCAGCGCTCAATCATTTCCCGCTCCATTTCCCCCGGGTTTCTTCCGGTCAGGCCAAATGCCCGCATGACGGAAAACGAGTTCTTCGTAAAGCCGCTTGCATAAGCCTTGGCCTGCTCCACGGTCGCAAAGCCCTTTTCGTGCCAGCTGATGGCAACCGTCTCAATATAGCGGATGCTGGTGTGGCCTCCCTGCACACAATGCTCCACCAGGTATTCCAGAAGCTCAGCCGACATATGAAGCCCATCGTAAAGATAGGCAAATACCTCCAGCTCTCTCTGGGTAAATATCTTATTCAGATAACGCTGGGCAATGTAGAGCAGCTCTGCAAATTCCCCATCGCCCTGCAGGCGGTTTACCTGGTCCTGGCTATACACCGGACGCGTCGTTTTCGCCCCGGCACCGCCAGCTGCCAAAGTGGCAGACACCTCACCAGTCCGGCCCACACGGCGGATATCTTCTGTCCCGTTCTGGGAAGCCGCAGCCGTCTGGTCTGATGCCGCTTCTGCTGTCCCGTTTTTGCTGGCAGCCGTACCCTTTGCAGCAGCCAGTGCTTCCCCGGTGCTGATCACGCCAAGCTTTTCCCAGTAGGCCAGCGCACGCCGGATATCTGCCTCTGTATGGTTTAAACCGTCCGCGATCTTTCCGGGACTCATGGGTTCGTCCTTGTGCCGGAGCAGATACAGGTATACCTTCACATATTCCCCGTTTGCTTCCGCCAGATACCGGTCAATAAATTCGTTGGAAACCAGGGTTGCATCCACCTGGAAATGATATGTAAAACTCATAAAAACCTCACCTTTCCTGTCTGCTAACATCTTACCACATCCAAAATTAAAAAGAAATAGCTGAGTTTATCCACAGAATTCCTTGTGGATAATGTGGATAATGTGGATATAATGTTTTTCCATGTCCCGAAAAAAGGCGCGAAAACCGTCGAATTATAGATAAAACCGTGGTTTTTTAAATTTTCAGATACTTTCTTATGTAAATTAAAAAATCCACATAGTCCCTTTACATAAAAAGTGGAAAACTATGTGGATAATGTGGATAACTATTTGTTAAGAAGCTTTTCCCCAACTTTTACAATGTCTCCGGCGCCCATAGTTATCAACAAATCACCGGTGGAACAATTTTTTAAAAGAAATGCTTCAATTTCTTCAAATGATGGGAAATAATGCACTTCCGAGCCCAGCTTTTCGATGCGGGAAGCGATATCTGCGGAGCTGATGCCCAGCGTATCTGTCTCCCGCGCCGCATAAATATCTGCAAGAACAACGGCATCTGCCGCAGAAAGTGCCTCTGCAAACTCATCTAAAAATGCCTTGGTCCGGGTATAAGTATGCGGCTGGAATACACACCAGAGTTTTTTGTGTGGATAATTCTTTGCAGCCTTTAGGGTTGCTGTGATCTCCTGTGGATGATGTGCGTAATCATCGATGATGGTAATGCCATTCAGCTCGCCCTTCTTCTCAAAACGGCGGTCCGTTCCGGTAAAATGAAGAAGTCCTTCCGCGATTGCCTCATCCGGGATAGCCAGCGCCTTTGCCGCAGCGATAGCAGCCAGTGCATTGTATACATTGTGCTCACCAGGAACACCCAGCGTGATCGTTCCGGCTTTCTTTCCCTGCTCCATAACCGTAAAGGCCGGGCGTGCGAACGCATCGTATGTAATCTCTGCCGCGCTGTAGTCACTCTCTGCGCTATGACCAAAGGTCACCACCTTGCAAGGCAGCCCGCCGCAGATCTCCTCATAGTTTTTGATATCACGGTTAATGATCAGAAGTCCCTTTTCATCCAGCTTCTGTGCAAACAGGCGGAAGGAATGGCGGATATCATCCAGATCCTTAAAGAAATCCAGATGGTCTGCTTCTATATTTAAAATGATCTCCATGGTCGGGAAGAAAGAAAGGAAACTGTTGGTGTACTCACATGCCTCGGTCACAAACAGCTCCGGTCCGCCCACACGGATATTGCCGCCGATAGAATGCAGGATTCCGCCGACAGAAATGGTCGGGTTCTTTTCGGCTGCCAGTAAAATCTCGGTCAGCATGGAGGTTGTCGTAGTCTTTCCGTGGGTTCCGGATACCGCGATCGCCTCTCCGTAGTTTTTCATGATCTGACCTAAAAGCTCTGCACGGCTCATCATCGGGATACCACGGCGCACAACCTCGGCATACTCCGGGTTATCCGCATGGACTGCTGCGGTATAAACCACCAGGTCGATATCATCGGTGATGTTTGCTGCTGCCTGGCCATACATGACCTTAGCACCTGCCGACGCAAGGTGATCCGTCAGTTCACTCTCATGCGCATCGGAGCCGCTGATGCGAAAGCCCTCCTGCATTAAAATCTCTGCAAGTCCGCTCATGCTGATGCCGCCGATGCCGATAAAGTGAATGGCAATGGGTTTCCTGAAATCTATCTGATACATAATGGCTTCCATCCTTTTCCTTATTAATTTCATGATTAAAATTCTTCTTATATATTATATTGCCTCATATTCTTTTCCTTTTTACTTCCTTTTGCGGGAAAAGTCAATGTTTTTCTAGTCTTTCCATGGAAATTGTAATATAATCGTATAGAAAAAACCGTTGCTGTCTGCACGATAGCCACAGCATCCGGTAAAAGAAAAGAAAGGAGAAACAGTCTGTTTACAGAGGTATCTTACTATGAAATCTAACCATACACCGAAATCGCTTGCTGGTGCCGTTCCCGGCTTCTTTGTCAGCCTGTTCGGCATCCTCGGATGGCTTTTTCAGTCCATTCTTCACCTGTTTACCTGCGGGCTGATCCTCTGCGGCCTCATTGGCCTGCTAATCTATGCCAAGGTGCGCCCGGAGCTCGACCACTGCCGGGAAGTTGCCTACGATAAGCTCGCACAGATGCAGCGCCAGGACTTCAGTATGCTGTCTGACACGGAAATATACGATAAAAACGACCAGCTCATCGGGCTGATCAATGCCGGACATTACGAATATGTCCCGATCAGCCAGATCAGCATGAATCTGCAGAATGCTTATATTGCCCAGGAGGACCGGCGTTTTAAATCGCACACCGGTGTCGACTGGATCGCGACCTTCCGCGCCGGTCTTGCCCTCATCAAAAACCGCGGTGAGATCACCCAGGGCGGAAGCACCATCACCCAGCAGGTGGTAAAGAACACGTACCTGACCCAGGAACAGAGCTTTACCCGCAAGATCGTGGAGATCCTGCTGGCGCCGGAGATTGAGAAAAAGTATTCCAAGGCAGATATCATGGAATTTTACTGCAACACCAATTTCTACGGCAACCACTGCTATGGCGTGGAAGCTGCCAGCCGCTACTACTTCGGCAAGGATGCCAGCGACTTAGAGCCTTACGAGGCCGCTGTGTTAGTCGGCATCAGCAACAGCCCCACCGCCTACAATCCCGTCCGCAACCCGGAGGCTTCTTTGGAAAAACGAAACGATGTCCTGCACAGCATGCTGGAGGTGGGGTATCTTACGGAAGATGCTTACAACAGCGCCATCAGCCAGCCTTTAAACATCGTTCAGGAGGAAGGCGAGGGAAGCAACGAGAATTACATGAGCAGCTATGCCATCCACTGCGCAGCCCTGACGCTCATGAAGCTGGAAAATTTCCCATTCCAGTATACCTTCAAAGACAAATCCGATTACGACTCTTATATGGAAAATTACCAGGCTACCTACACGGAAAAAGCCGATGATATCCGCGCGGGCGGCTACCGCATTTACACCACACTCGACCAGAGTCTCCAGCAGGCCTTACAGACCCAGCTGGACGATGTCCTCTCCCCGTACACGGAGCTTCAGGATAACGGAAAATATGCCCTTCAGGGTGCCGGAGTCATTGTGGACAACCAGACCGGCTGCGTGGCTGCCATTGTCGGCGGACGCGGCACCACAGACCCTTACAACCGTGCATACTTAAGTGCAAGACAGCCGGGAAGTACCATTAAGCCGCTCATCGACTACGGTCCGGCGTTTGATACCGGCGAATATTATCCGGCCCGCTTAGTCAACGACCACAAATTTGAAGGCGGCCCTTCCAACAGCGGCGGCTCCTACTATGGCAACGTATCCGTGCGGGAAGCCTTAAACCGGAGCTTAAACACCGTAGCATGGCAGATCTTGACCGATATCGGGGTCGATTACGGCCTGAACTATCTGAGAGAAATGGAGTTCCAGAAGCTTACTTATATCGATAACGGAGTTCCGTCCTTAAGTATCGGCGGATTCACCAACGGCGTCCGCGTTGTGGACATGGCTAAGGGCTACAGCACACTGGCAAACGGCGGCATCTATAACGACCAGACCTGCATCCGCAGAATTGATCATGAACATAACGGAGAATTAACAAAGAACTTAAAGCCGCATACCCAGCTGGTCTACCAGCAAGATTCCGCCTATATGCTGACCGATGTCCTGAAAGGGACTTTAAACGAGCCCTACGGAACCGGTTATGGCCTGGCACTGGAAAGCGGCATGCCTGCCGCCGGTAAGACCGGTACCACCAACAGCAGTAAAGACACCTGGTTCTGCGGCTATACCCGCTACTACACCACCGCAGTCTGGGTCGGCTACGACACCCCGCGTGCGATGCCGGGTATCTACGGAAAAACCTACGCCGGAAAGATCTGGAAGCAGGTCATGGACCAAATTCACGAGGGCAAGGAGCTGTCAGACTGGGAACAGCCTGTTACCGTGGAAATGACAACCGACTCCAAGAGCGGCATCACCGATCTGTTCAGCTCCACCTTAAATGAACGGGCACAGCAGAGCCTCCACGATAAGGAACAGCGCAAGCTGGAAGCAGACCTGGAAACTGCAGTAACCGCATTTGAAGACAAGACCATCGAGACCGTGGAAGACACTTACTGGGTCAAGGAACAGTATCAGAGCATCATCTCCAGGCTGAACATGATGGACGGAAGCGAAAAACGGACCGAGCTTCTGGAGCGCATGACAAAGCGCAACGAAGAATTCACCCCGATCATCAACGACATGAAAGACACCATTGCCCTTTACGAAGTACAGAAAGCAAAGGAAAAAGCAGAAGCCCAGAAAAAGGCAGAAGAAGAAGCCATTACAACACGGAAAAACCTGGAGATCCAGACCCGGAAGAACACCTTCTTAAGCGCCCTACGCGATGTAGAAAACCTGGAATACCAGTCTGAGGATGCCGAAGACATTGCACAAAATGCCATCGACAAACTTTCCCTGGTAGAAAGCTACGAGGAAGCTGCTTCCTACAAAGAACGGCTCCAGAAAGCCATTGACCGCATTGCCACCCTGCCGACGGAAGACGAATGGGAAGCAGAGCAGGAAAAGAAGGAAGAAGCAGAAGTAACCGCACAGGCTGCGAACGAGCAGAAGATCGGTCTGGAGCAGCAGTCCCTGCGGAATTATTTAAGCCAGGCAAAACACAGCTGGACCACCTGGTCTTCCCAGATGACCGACAATGCAGGACCCGGAATCGATCATAATTCCGGAACATCCCGCTTCCCGGGATCCGGCACAACCACTGCCCCCGGCTCTGGCAGTTCCCAATCAGCCGTCACTACAGGACCAACAGGAGGAGGAAATTAAACGATGAATCAATATAATCCTGGCAAACAGGCTGAGGCGATCGACAACGTAACATCCACCTCTGGCAAATCGGCTGAAGTAATCGACACCGCGAAAATCCAGGCTGCTCTGGAAAAACGGGCCGACCAGGAGACTGCTGCTCTCCCACGCCTGACCGTTCCGGATATCAGCGAAGATCCTTCTTCCCCAGATCCGGAACCGGCCGCCGGCCACACAACCGATCTCTCCGGTAAGATCCGGACTGCCAGACAGATCTCCGAATCCGGAGCAGGCAAAAAAACTTTCTTTAAAAAACGCAGCACCGGCCACTCCGCAAGAGAACGCTGGTGGGACCCTTCGGTCCGCTCCTGGTTTTATACTTTCATGTGCATGAACATGCCGGTTGTCGGCTGGTTCTACCTCTTCCATGAAGCGAAACACGAAGAAGACCCGCAGCGAAAGGAATTCGCCCGGGCCTACCTGTTTTACAAACTCGTATTTCTCATTACGGGACTGGTTGTCCTGCTGATCCTTTTGTTGATCGGGCTGGGACTCTTAGACCAGCTGCTTGCATACATGGAGATGCTGTAACAATATCACACAGTAAACACAAATGGGCCGGAAGGTTCCGTCCCCGCCGAATGGCGGGGACGAAACCTTTCGGCCCTCGTTCGTTACTGTGCAATATTGTTACTGTGCAAATACCGCTCTGTGATGCCGCTCCAGCGCGAGCAACAGAATATTTCCGAGCACTCCGACTGCCAGGATCTCTCCGATTCCAACAGTTACCATAGCGAACGGAATCAGATCTGTGGAGCCATAGGCATAACGCAGGACCCACGGAATGATGATGGTGTTGGAAAGGATCGGCGGAACACATACCAGCCATTTGCTTTTCTTTCCAAGATAGTAGGAACCCAGTGCCCCGATGAGGGTTGCGATGCTGCCGAACACCACATCGAGCGGTGCTGCTCCGCAAAGCAGGTTTGCGAGGAAACAGCCGATGGTAATGCCTGGTACTGCACCCGGAAGGAAATACGGAAGCACGCACAGTGCTTCGGAAATCCGGAACTGGATCGGTCCGAATGCAATCGGTGCCACGATCATGGTCAGTGCCACATAAATGGCTGCAATGGCTGCACTCTGGGTGAGACGGCCGGTTACAGAGTTGTAGTTGTACCTCTCGTTCATCATATGATTCTCCTTTAGTTTTGTTTGACGAGTGGAAGGTCACGAACACTCGATTCATTTTCGCGCAGCAATGTTCCAGGCAAACACGTTATATGTGCATCTGGCAACTGCTGCGGAGGCATATACCAACGGTATATGACCTACGCCGGAAATCGGCGATAGCCCTGTAAGACCTTGTTTTTATGGGCTTTGCAACGTGGAAGAGTATAGCATAGGCTCTATGCAAAATCAAGAATAAAGTTCTGCGATTCTCTGTTTACAATTTATTATTCATTCATCTTACAAGTTCCGGTAACCCCCCAGGAATCCTTCCCCATAGGTTTCCTTGGTCGGTGACACGATGATAAAGGCCTTCGGATCATGCCGGTCAATGATCTCTTTTACCAGGTGAAACTGTTTGCGGTCCACGGCGCAAGTCAGGGTCAGGCCTTCTTTCCCGCTGTAGCCGCCGATGCTCTTATAAAATGTAGTTCCACGGTCCAGGGTTTGCATGATTTCCTGGGCGATCTCTTCGTTCTTTTCGGAGTGGACCGTGATCATGCTTCCCCGGTTCATACCGTAGAGAATGGTATCCATGGCCTGGGTTGTGCAGACAATGGAGATGATACCGTACATGGCTGCCTCAATCTCACCAAACACCAGAATGGAAGCACCGACAACCACAAAATCCACCAGCATGATTGCATAGCCGGTCTGCATATAAGGACGGAGCTTCTGCAAAAGCTTGGCCAGGATATCGCCGCCGCCCGTTGTGGAATTACGCATGAAGATCAGTGCCATGCCGACTCCGGCAAAAATTCCGCCGAACGCGCAGGCGATCAGACGGTCTCCTTCATACTGCCATATTCCGGACGCAGAGACAAAATCCTGGACCACACTCATCCAGATAACCGTGCGGATCGTTTTGAGAGTCATTTCCCGGTCCAGTAAAAACCAGGAAGCCAGAAGAAGCGGGATATTAAATACCAGACTCATGGTACCAATCGGCAGGGAAAACAAATGGTTTAACATCAGCGCAATACCAGACACGCCGCCCGGCGCAACGTGGCTTGGCTCGATAAAACACCAGATTCCGATTGCCTGCAAAAAGGCCCCGGCAAAATCAAACAATGCATCCAGTCCCAGTTCTTTCCATTTTTTCTTTCTACTCATCACATATCTCCTTCCTGCGTCTGGCGCTCAGCCGTCCAACGCTAAGTTATTCCGTCATGATTCTCCCTGGTTGCTTCAGCAATCAACCGCCTTAGCGCAAGTATACTGCTTCACGGTTTTCTTTGACCGGTGCACAACAAGAACCACGGTCCCTCGATACGCACCGTAATAAAAAAGAGGACCAACTTTCCCGTCAGCCCTCTTTTCATTCATGTAGCCGCTGCACGAAAATAGTCTCTTCGCGGCTGCAAGAGGTTTTGTACCCTCGCAGCTGCGTCTCTTCTATAATCCATGCAAGCAGCATTTCTTTTCTTTCTCGTGACTCTGTCACTTGCTTGTCTCGCCGTTTGCCAAGATCGCGCACGCACGCTCCTAGCTCACTTACGCTCATTATACCATATTTTGTCGTTTGTTACTGGTTTTTCTTTTTATTTTCGACAAATTCTGCCTTGATCTGATCCATCAGTCCGTCTGTGGTGATTAGGTCGTAGCAGGCACCGGCAATGGCTTTTGCCCCGTAGATGACGCAGTTGTGAGCGTTCTCGCTCTTGCCCGCATCTACGAACTCCTGGGAATGGGAGGCGGTTCCCTCCGGCACGAATGCCACACGGATACAGGAACCCGGGATCTCATACATGACATTGCCAAAATCCGTGGAACCGGTCTTTTCTCTCGGCGGTGCCAGCTGCGGTGCACCCGCAAGCTCAGCATTCTCCATCAGAAGTTTGTTTAAACCAAGTACCGGAATCTTATTGTAGAAGAAAGTTCCTTCCTTGATCTCATAAGTAACGCCTGCAATCAGCGCAGCGCCCTTGATGATGTCCTGGAAGCGCAGGCTGACTTCTTCCAGTTCCTTTCTGGAGAAGGAACGCAGGGAGAATTCGCCTTTTGCGGTAGCCGGAACTACATTGGACGGACCCGGAAGTTCGGTCATGCAGTAATGCATGCGCACATCATCCGGCACATGCTCCCGTAAGAATTCTACGCCCTGGAATGCCACCAGCATTGCATCGAATGCACTTCTGCCCTTTTCCGGCGCGAGCGCTGCATGGGCGCGGTGTCCGTGGAATGTAACGTTGTAACTTTTCTGTGCCAGACACTTGATATCGGTACAGGTATTCGGGCCGCCGTGCATCATCAGTGCAACATCCAGCTCTTTGAAGCAGCCATTCTGGATCATCTGGACCTTGCTTCCGAAGGTTTCCTCTGCCGGAGTTCCATATACCACTAACTGGAACGGCTTATCAGTATCCAGGTTCTTTAAGGCAACTGCCGCGCCAAGGCAGCCCGGACCCTGCATGTGATGTCCGCAGCCATGTCCGAGATTGCGGAGGGCATCGTACTCACACAGGATGCCAAGCACCGGACCGCCCTCGCCGTGGCTGTAGGTGGCACGGAACGCGGTTTTAAAACCGCCAACGCCCATCTGCACATCAAAGCCATTCGCAATCAGATAATCGGTCAGAAGACCGCTCGCAAAAACTTCTTCGCCCTCATACTCCGGGTTATCAAAAATCTGGTCTGCCATGGAGCACAGCGTATCCCGCTGCGCATCGATGGCCTGAAACAGGGATTTCTTATCACTCATGATTTCCACAATTCCTCCTTTTATACATTACGGCCCACACGCTGCACAAACAGCAGCGCGCCAACCGTACCTTTTATGCAACTCCCGGATATCCTCGCATGTTGCAATTGTTGTAACTTTACATTGGTCCGTAATTGATCAGCTGTGCAATCACAAGCAGAACCGTACCGACAACCAGCCAGATTGCGAACATCTTCCACATGAAACGCATCCAGCGGTCATACGGGATGTTGCAGGCGCTGATGATACCCATCAGTGCGGTAGAGGTCGGCAGGATGTAGTTACAGAAGCCGTCGCCGAAGTTGAATGCCAGGACTGCGGTCTGTCTGGTAACACCGATCAGGTCGGAAAGCGGTACCAGGATCGGCATAACGGCTGCTGCCTGTCCGGAACCAGAAGTTAAGAATACGTTGATGATGGTGTTTGCGATCAGCATAGCCGGTGCCTGTAACAGGGTCGGCACGCTGCCAAGGCCGCCAGCCAGGGCATGGACAACGGTATCGATGATCTTACCGTCAGACATGATCGTGCTGATGGACTGTGCCAGACCAATGATGATCATGGCAGACATCATCTTCTTGCAGCCTTCCAGGAAGTTCTTCGAAATGGTCTCAGTATCGAAACCGGAAATAAATCCTACGATGATCGCCAGCCAGATAAACATGGCTGCCATCTCCGGCATATCCCAGCCAAGCTTGATGCTGCCGTAAATAACAACACCCAGGGAAACAACCAGAGCAATGATGCTTAAGATCTTGCGGGTATCGATGGTTCCGAAATCATCCAGACCGCCTCCGGCACGAAGCTCACTGGTCTGGTCCAGATCGTACATCGGGCTCTTGATCGGATCCTTTTTGATCTTTAATGCATAGCGTACCAGAAAAATATTGGTAATTACATAGTAAACAGCAAAACATACCCAGCGGTATCCGATACCGGAGTAGAGCGGAAGCTCAGCAATCTTCTGCGCAACAACTGTGGTATTCGGGTTTAAGGTACCGGTGGAAAATCCGATCGCGCCGCCCAGCAAAATGATGGCTGCGCCAGTGATGGAATCCAGTCCGATTGCCAGAGCCAGCATGACCATGACCGGAGCAAATGCGATGAACATGTTCACAGCCTGGGTGGTGCAGATCAGACCAAACATCAGGGTCAGAATCGGAATGAACACATACAGGTTGTTGGAGAATTTTTTTGCCAGCTTTGCGATCACTGCCTGCAGTGCGCCAGACTGGGTCAGCATGTGGAATGCACCGCCGGAGAATAAGATAACCAGCATGATATCTACACGTTTTACAAATGCTTTTACAATGTACATCGGGATCAGCAGCGGGTTAACCGGCGTTCTCTGGATGTAACTGAACTGGGTCGGATCAATGACCTTAATGCCATCCGCATTCTCCACACGGACATACTCACCGGCCGGAATGATCCAGGTTAAGAGCACAGCTGCAATAATAATAGAAAATACGATCACGAAACTGTGCGGTACGCGAAACTTTTTCTTGGTACTCATACAAAAAGCCACCTCCTGTTAAACTTTATTGTGTTAAAGTATAACAGGAGCGGCAATTTTTTTCCATTTTGTTTTTTTTAAAGTATCTTTAAATTTTTTGAATTGTTTGTCGAATTCGTGTAGTTTTTGTCATGTTTTGCATCCACTCCACATGACTTTCGGAATGCTGGTGATAGACCGGCGAAAGTTTCCTCACTTATTGCGCATCCATCTGGTATCGCTGGCGGATCGTATCCTCTAAAATATCCATCAGATACTGCTCGCATTCTGATATCACATGTCCTTTGCGGTAAACCAGTACCAGGCTGGACTCGTATGTATCTTTCCCGATCAGAAAATAGCGCACATGGTCGAATTTCTGCATATCCTTAATGTAGCCGAGCCGGTTAAAGCCGACTCCGAGTCCCTGGTTTACCATGCTCATGATAATATCGAAATGCCCGATCTCGATCAGGCGCCCCGGGCGGATCCGGGCCTGTTCAAAAATGTGGTTTGCTGTTCTGCGCATACTCTGCGACTGCGTAGGAACAATAAAAGTCTCCCGGTTTAAATACTGCATATCCAGATGCAAAAAATCATCTCCCTCAACCGGGTATGCATACTGGATTGCCGGGTGGGTATCCGGCAATGCCAGAAGTACCTGTTCTTTCGCAATCTCCCTATAGACCGCATCCGGCAATTCATCCCGGAAAATGGAGATCATAAAATCCACCGTTCCATCCCGGTACATCCCCGTCAGATCTTCAAGATTTCCATCCCGGAAGATCACGTCCACATCCGGATAACGTTCCATGAAACGCTGCAGCGCCTCCGGTACAATGGAAATGGCGCGCCGCTGCTGGATCCCTACCCGGATCGTCGCATGGCTTTTATGCAGTTCGTTTTCCAAAAGGCCATCAAACTCTGCCTTTAATTCCAGCATTTTTTCTGCGCGCACCACATACTCTTCTCCAATAGACGTCAGCACAAATGCTTTTCCCTTACCCGTCCGCTCAAACAGGCGGACTCCCAGATATTTTTCCAGATTGCTGATATAGACACTTAGTGCCGACGGTGAGATAAAAAGCTCCTCTGCTGCCCGGGAAATACTCTGGCACCGCGCCAGCGTGCATACATATTGCTGTTCTTTTAAATTCATGCTGTCTCACCTTCTGTATTTTCTTCCAGCTGCATACAAAGCTGCCCGTCACATGTTCTTTCCCTATCCAGATTTGTCTCAATCAGTCCAAAGCGGGAAAACAGCGGATAAATATAGGAAACTCCGCGGATATCTCCCAGCGCCTTTGGCCGTTTCACATAAGGCTTCCCGCCATCTGGAAGAGCTTCTTTCATCTTCAATACGTTTTGAAATGCCATCCGGACGGAACTCCAGGTAATGGACTTGCTGTTTTCTCTGCGGTCTACCCACAATTCTCTGGTAAAGCCACCGCGTTTTCCCTGTTTCAGCGTATAAGTATAGGGAAGTCCGGACATCGTCAAAAACGATTCTCCCTGAAACGCCACAATGCACTCCCAGAGATGTTCCTCCGAAAAGTCTTCCAGAAGTCCTGACACTGCGTTCTGTTTCTCATCCAGCTCCATGATCTCACCCTTTCTTCTTCCTGATGCAATTTCTCCCATGATCAAGAGCAACCGCACTTCTCGCATCATATAAGATATAGTATAGCACAGGTTACAAAGAAAAAATTGACTTTCCGGCAGAAAAAGCATACAGTTAATGACAACCAGACAAACACAATTTACAAGCAGGAAGATCCAAATACCAACGACTCCCGCAGAAAGAAGGTTTTTATGAATTCCGGCATCCTGTCCCTGCCTCCGGGTTATACCCACGTTCAGCACACCTTTGACCCTGTTTTTAACACACACTCCCGTATCCTGATCCTGGGAAGTTTCCCTTCCGTAAAGTCCAGGGAGAACCAGTTCTATTACGGACACCCGCAAAACCGGTTCTGGAAACTCATGGCCCGGCTTCTGAATGTTCCGGTTCCTCAATCCATAGACGAAAAAAAGACCATGCTTCTTACACATGGTCTTGCTCTCTGGGATGTCATCGCATCCTGCGATATTAAGGGTTCCAGCGACAGCAGCATCAAAAACGCGGTCCCAGCAGATATCAGCCGCATTTTAAAAACAGCGGATATCCACACAATCATCACAAACGGCGGTACTGCATTTAAGCTTTACGGACGTTACTGTGAACCGCTCACCGGACGGCCTGCCATTCTCTGTCCGTCCACCAGTCCGGCCAATGCTGCCTTTTCCCTGGAGCGGCTGGCTGAAAGCTGGGAGCCGGTCATAAAACCAGTCATTTCCGGTTTCTGACTGTACGGAGCCCTTTGCATGGAACACGCAAAAATCTATGGGCGCGCCTGCTTTCCGTCTTCCATCCGCTGTTCCATAATCTTTCGCAGCTCATCGACACAGGCACCAAGGGTTTTTCCTGTCTCATCGATGGTCACATCTGCATACTTCTCGTAAAGCGGCACACGTTCCTTGTAAAGGTCCAGAAGTGTCATACCGTCTTTTAACGCTACGCCGCGGTCTTTTAAATCGCCAAGACGCTGCTTTACATCTTCATAGCTCAGTTTCAGGTACACAACCGTGCTGATCTCATGCAGGTGTTCCATCGCCTTGGGGCCGTAGATAACACTGCCGCCCGGGGCGATCACGGAATGCTCCAGTTCCAGTCCTGCATTAACATCTTCCTCGACTTTTAAAAAGCCTTCCGTCCCGCGCTCTGCAATGATCTCTTTTAATAACTGGCCGGTCTTTTCCTGGATCACAATATCTACATCAACAAAAGAATAACCCAGGCGCTTTGCCAGCAAAACGCCGATGGTGCTCTTGCCGGAAGCCGGCATGCCTACTAAAGTAATGTTTGATTTCATTTTGCGTTCCTCCTGCGTGTGTGCTTCGCTGCTTCTGAAAGTTTTCCGCTTCTATTTCCAGTTCTGCCGGAGGTTTTTGCGGATTCTTTTTTCTTTTTCGTACCAGCTTTTGCCGAATCTTTCCGCACCGAATATCCAAACGTTCCGATCTTTTCTCCGAGCTCAAAATAGGTTCCGTGGGAATAGCTCACCAGCTTCGCATCATTTAAATGGAAGGTTCCCTTCGCATCCATGTAACGGTCATCCACCGTCACACCCACGATCTCCGCAATGAACATGTCATGGCTTCCAAGCTCCACCACCTGTTTCACGCGGCACTCCAGGTTCAGCGGGCTCTCGGCAATGCCGGGTGCGCTGATGTGCTGCGATGGCAGGGGTGTCAGCTTCATCTCTTTGAACTTATCGGTGTCGCGGCCGGATTTCACACCGCAGTAATCGGTTGCAAAGACCAGGTCTTTTGTCACCAGATTTACAACGAATTCTCCGGTCTCCTTTAAAATGTCGTAGGAATAACGCTCCTTGCGCACGGAGATGGAGAGCATAGCCGGGGCAGAGCAGACGGTCCCGGCCCAGGCTACCGTTATGATATTGGGTTTTTCACCAGGCCGTGCACAGCTTACCATTACGGCCGGTACCGGGTACAGCATATTGCCGCCCCGCCAACTCTGTTTTCCCATAATAATCTTCTCCCCTTATGCCTCGCTGGCAATCATGATCGACGGGATCAGCTGTTTCTTTCTGGATACCACGCCCGGAAGCTCTACGACATTCGCCTCTGCATCATCACTGGCATTTTCCATATGGAATGCCAGACGGATCAGATCTTCTGCACCCTCGCCCTCGCAAAGAAGAGAGGTGGATTCTGTCAGAATGTTGGTCAGCATGAAGAAGATCATATCTACCCCGTGCTCCTCGTGCGGCTTCTTTAAGAACGGAAGCAGACGGTCTTTTAACTCAGTCAGCTCGTCTGCGTTTAAGGAGCTGATCTGACCTACGCCGTAACTGATCTTGCCGGAATTGAACAGTTTGAAATCCTGATAGAAGATTTCCTCATTGCTCTTGCCGCGCAGGTTGCTGCCTGCTGAGAACATATCTGCCGCATAACGGTCCATATCGATCTCAGCGATCTTTGCAAGCTCGGTTGCTGCCATCTTGTCGACCGGGGTGCAGGTCGGAGAGCGGAATAACAAGGTATCGGAAATGATCGCACTGCACAGCATGCCTGCGGTCGCTTTGTCAATCTCTACATTATTCTCATGATACATCTGGTATACGATCGTTGCGGTACAGCCAACCGGCTGGTTGCGGAAGAATACCGGGGAGATGGTCTCAACGGTTCCCAGCTTATGATGGTCAATGATCTCCTGGATGTCGGCATTTTCCAGACCGTCTACAGCCTGGTTTTTCTCGTTGTGGTCTACCAAGATGATCTGCTTGCCCTTTGCGCCCAGTAAGTTTCTGCGGGAGATCATGCCGAGGTACTTGCCATCTTTATTTAAGATCGGGAAATCACGGTGACGCTTGCTTGCCATAACCTCTTTGATGTCATCGATAAAATCACTGTCCTCAAAGGTGATCAGGTCTTCGGTCTTCATGAAATGTCCGATCGGCATACTCTGGTTGATGAGACGTGCTGCGGTGTAAGCATCGTACGGAGTGGTCATAACGGTGCAGCCATGCTCCTGTGCCAGCTTGCGAATGGTCATGGAAACGGCAGCACCCTCACAGACGATAATGCAGTCTGCCTCCATCTCAATCGCGCACAGCTGGGATTCGTAACGGTTTCCAAGGATAACCAGATCATGCTCGGAAATATAATACTCCATCATATCCGGGTTTGCAGCTGCAATCAGAACCTTACCCTGATCGAAATAGTCGTTCTCGTCGCCGACTACCATTGCACCTTCCAGTGTCTCCAGAATGTTCTTATACTGGGTATGTGCCTTAGACAAAATGCTGCTGTCTAAAACGTTCATGTAGGATTTGGTGATATCGCCAACAGTGATGAGGCCTTCCAGCACGCCGTTTTCACTGACTGCCGGTAAGGTTGTAACGTGGGCATCCTGCATCAGGTTCCATGCCTTCTTTAAGGAAATGTTGCGGTTTACACCCTTGGTCGCACGGATCTCGATATCCTTGACCTGTGTCTTTACGCTCTCGATCAGCTGCGGTGCCTCTACGTTAAAATAGTTCAGCACATACTGGGTCTCCTCATTCACATGACCTGCACGGCCCGGAACATACTCTTTTCCGGTGATCTTGGATTTTAATGCTGCATAGCAGATTGCGGAGCAGATGGAATCGGTATCCGGGTTTTTATGACCGATCACGATCGTCCGTCTTCTTCTCTCTTCTGACATAATGTCCTCCTCTTAGTGGTTGTTACCAATTTTTCTTTTTGCTATTTTCACAAAGAAACTGCACTTCACGAAAGATAATTATTAATTTTGCACTACTTTTTACATTTTGTTCATGTGTCGTTCATAATTTATTCACAACTTTTCCCTATACTGAAAACAACTTAAGAAAAGGTTGTAACTTGATGAAACAGTCAAATTGCACATAGATTTTTCATAATTGCCCCGGCTGGACGAAAGTCCACCGGGGTCTCCTCATTTTATACGATTTTACGCGGTTTTGCAATAGTTTGCCCGGAGCAATCATGCTCCGGGCGTTTCTTTTTTTGATACATGTGAAGTTCTAACCAAGAACCAGACGGGCTGCCCCGTAGATTCCCGCATCATTTCCCAGCTTTGCCAGACCGATAACGCCCTTGTTCTCTGAGATCGGGGTGTAATGCTGGTAATACTTGTCGATGATATCGATCAAAAACTGACCAGCTTTTGATACACCGCCGCCAATGACAAACATCTGCGGATCGACTGTCATGGCAATGGTTGCCAGCGTCAGTCCCAGATAACGTCCTACCGTCTCGACAACGGAAAGCGCCAGCTCATCCCCTGCCTTTGCCGCATCCAGAACATCCTTTGCGGTTACGTCATCGCCATACTGGCGAAGTGCGGAAGGAGTCTCTTCTGCCGCCATACGGCGTCTTGCTTCCCTGGCAATGCCGGTTGCGCTGGCAATCTGCTCTACACAGCCTACGCCGCCGCAGTTGCAGTGCTCCCACTCTTCATCGCGGACATGGATATGACCGATTTCGCCGCCCAGTCCATGCTTGCCTGCAATGATCTTTTCATCGATAATAATGCCGCCGCCAACGCCGGTCCCGAGCGTTACCATGACAATATCGGTAAAGCCCATACCGCCGCCACGCCACATCTCACCAAGCGCTGCCACGTTGGCATCATTTCCGCTCTTAACCGGAATGCCGTCTAACAGGGCGCTTAATTCCTTCTGCGGATTCAAATCTCTCCAGCCAAGGTTTACGCAGACCTCCACGTAACCGTCCGGCAGGACCGGTCCCGGAATGCCGAGTCCGGCTCCCAGGATATCTGCTAAATGAATCTCCCTTTCCGCCAGCACTTCCCGGATGGAAGCAGCCACATCCTCTAAAATATACCGGCCGCCCTCTTCTTTTCTGGTGGGAACTTCCCACTTAAACCGTAAGGTACCGTCTGTCTCAAATAAACCAAGCTTGACGGAGGTTCCCCCCACATCAACACCAATACATTTCTTTCCGTTTTCGCACATGGCCAAACTCCTTTCTCCGATCAGGGTCTTCCCCTGTTCCTCTTTCCTTTTAGAAACAGGCACCCCTTTTCCAAAATCCTGTATTTCTTGTATGTAGTATAAAAGAATTCTGAGATGAATGCAAGAAAAAACCGCCCGGCAGTTTTTCTGCCAGGCGGTATCGTGTTACTTGTTCACGCGTTACTGTTTACGCAATGCGGTATCAATTGCAAATGAATGTTACAGGCTGCGTGCTACCTCAGCAACATGCTCTGCGGTGAATCCAAAATGCTCAAAGAGCTGGGAAGCCGGGCCGCTTGCTCCAAAACCGGTCATGGTGACACATGCACCGTCCAGGCCAACATATTTGCCCCATCCGAAGTCGCTCAGTGCCTCTACGGCAACACGCTTGCGCACTTCTTTCGGGAGTACGGACTCTTTATATTCAGCAGACTGCTCCTCAAAAAGATCCATGCACGGCATGGATACGACGCGGACCTTCTTGCCCTCTGCTGCCAGGATTGCTTTTGCCTTTACAGAAAGCTCTACCTCGGAACCGGAAGCGATGAGAATCAGGTCCGGGGTTCCCTCGCAGTCATCGATGACATAACCGCCCTTTAAAGCATCCTTGCAGCTTCCCGGCATCGGAGCCAGGTTCTGTCTGGACAGTACCAGTGCGGTCGGTGTGGTCTTGGAGGTTACTGCGCTGTACCATGCAGCTGCCGTCTCGGTTGCATCACACGGACGGAATACATGGAAGTTCGGCATTGCGCGGAACATAGCCAGCTGCTCGATCGGCTCATGGGTCGGGCCGTCTTCGCCGACACCAATGCTGTCGTGGGTGAATACAAAGGTTAACGGCAGCTTCATCAGAGCAGACAGACGTGCCATCGGCTTGGTGTAATCACTGAATACGAAGAAGGTGGATACGTAGGTACGCAGTCCTCCGTGCAGCATCATACCATTTCCGATTGCGGTCATAGCCAGCTCACGCACGCCAAAGTGCATATTTCTTCCGGCATAGTCTGCCTTGGAGAAATCACCTGCATCGCTCATATTGGTCTTGTTGGACGGTGCCAGGTCAGCAGAACCGCCGATCAGGTTCGGCATGCGGTCTTTTAACTTGTTGATGACTTTACCGGAAAGGTTACGGGTTGCTTCAGCTTTCTCGCTGTTTGCCCAGAAGGATTCATCCTCCATGAGAGCCTTTGCCAGCTCATCGGTACCGCCGTAGTACTGGTTCCAGAGTGCTTCCATCTCCGGGTACTCCTGGCAGTATGCAGCAAACATAACATTCCATGCTGCCTCAGCCTCAGCCTTCTCCTCAGCTGCCTTCTTGTAGTGGTCATAAACCTCCTGCGGTACATAGAACGGCTCTTTGGATGGCCAGCCGAGGAAGTCTTTCATAGCCTCAATGTTTTCCTCACCTAACGGCTCTCCATGTGCACTTGCCTTGCCCTGTTTTGCCGGACAGCCATAGCCGATCTGGGTGTGAATGGTGATGAAGGACGGGCGGGTAGTATCTGCCTTTGCTTCCTCGATCGCCTTGCCGATCTCCTCTAAGTTATTGCCGTCTGCAACGTCCAGGGTCTGGAAGCCGAATGCAGCCATGCGCTCCTGAACATTCTCGGTAAATGCGATATCGGTGCTTCCCTCGATGGAAATACGGTTGGAATCGTATAATACGATCAGCTTGGAAAGGCCAAGGGTTCCTGCCAGGGAGAATGCCTCAGAGGAAATACCTTCCATCATACAGCCGTCGCCGCCCAGTACATAGGTGTAATGGTCAACAACCGGGTAATTTTCTTTGTTGAAGATTGCTGCCAGATGTGCTTCTGCTGCTGCCATGCCGACTGCCATACCCATACCTGCACCCAACGGGCCGGTCGTTGCCTCAACACCAACGGTGTGGCCATACTCCGGATGACCTGCGGTCTTGGAGCCTAACTGACGGAAATTCATCAGATCTTCTTTGGACAGATCACCATATCCAAATAAATGGAGCAGGGAATATAACAGCATGGAGCCATGACCGCCGGATAAGATGAAACGGTCGCGGTTTGCCCACTGCGGATCTGCCGGATTGTGGTTCATGTGGTTCATCCAGAGCTCATAAGCAGCCGGGGCACTGCCCAGCGGAAGACCCGGATGACCGGATTTTGCTTTCTGGATCGCATCTGCGGATAATACGCGGATCGCGTTCACAGACATGGTATCGATAGTGTTCATTGGTGAGACCTCCTGGTATTATATGATTTTGTATTGCATACCTCTTTTGCTGCCGGAGCCTGTACATAACTGAAACGCAGTTACAGCGGCGTAATGATCCAGCGGTCCGGCTAGCGCAGCTTCAGCTCACGCATCTGCTGGGGACCAGTCACCACAAGCGTGCCCGGGAACCGTCCCTTTCTGATCTTTGATACAGGGAAATCGAAGGCCGCATCAAGCTTCTCCGTTCCGCTCATATTATAAATCCTGCATGAATCTTCATTATACAGGATGATCAGATCTCCATCTAAATCTGCATTCGTATATTCAAAATTGAATTCCTTGCTGAGCACATGGGTGCCGTCTTTTTTATAAACCTCGAGCCTGCTTCCATACTCCCCGGTGGTGTTGCGGACAATGGCTGCCGCATACTCATCGGAATAGAAAACACTGTCGATCCGCTCATCGATTGCCCTCTGCTCCACTAACTCCGGAGATGCCAGATTCCGGGATGAGAAGAAGGTCAGGGCCTTTCCGGAGAAGGCGCAGGAATACGGGTCACCCATATACGTTACCCGCGGGACCATATCTCCCTGGAATTCATCGTCGAAGCCGCCTACCAGACGGTTCGGGACATTCTTTCCGATCTCTGAAAAATCATAAAATACAACGCGGTTTTTCAGTTCACTGCCCTGCAGGTACACGAAGGAGCACATAAGCTGGGTGCCATCCTCCGATAGTGCGATATCGAGCGGGTAGCCGTCACCCGACATATTCGTTTTTACCGTAATATCGAGAGATGTTCCATCCTTCTTAAAAAAGGTTATGTAGCTGGATGTGGAATCCTCGAGTACTGCTGCCGTTACGCCGGTACCGGATACTGCAACCTTACTGATCGGAAGCACCGTGACAGCCTGTCCCAGTGTACCATCGGTATTGCAGATATAAATACTGTTTCCCTGCTGGTCTGCAATGGCTGCGTAATCTCCCTTTATGGAAACGATGGGAGATTTCATTTCATAGCTTTCCGTCCACACCGTGCGTCCCCGGTTATCCATATAAGAGGCACCGTCCTTTGTATACTTTAAAACATTTGTTCCAAAGCTTTCATAACCAACAAGGCTTCCCTCGTTTAAATCCACCTGCCACGCTGTTTCATAGCTGGAATAGTGGTAATTGCGCTGGTAAAAGATCCACGCGGTTGCCCCTCCCGCAACGAGAAGCACAAGCAGGAGCACCAGTCCCCATCTGCGGCGCAGCACCCGGTTATGGGCCTTGCGCACCACCGTCTCACTGTCTTCCTGCGGATCAGCGTTCCATGCGGCCTGCTGCGGCCTGACAACCTGTCTGCGCAGCTTATCTTTCTTGCTTTCTCTGCTCATGGAGCTGAAATCACTCATCTCATTTGTCTCCTAATGCGTAACATATCTCGTTCCAGTATACCTCATTTTGCAGGAAGATACAACTCCTGCCCAACTGAAATATGATTCTCATCTGCCAGTCCATTCCATGCACAGATCTGCGGGATCTGCGCCATACTGTGGTACTGCTCCATACAGATTCCATACAAGGTTTCGCCCTCTTGCACCACATGCTTTACTGCATCTGCCGGGATCTGTACGGAAGCTGCTGCCTGGGCAGCCACACCGGTCTTAGCCCCCTGAAGCGGTGTCTGGGCAGCCGCGCCAGCCTCCGCTTCTTTCGCGGCTGGGTCATCCGCATGGTTTCCTGATTCCTTCACCACCGGACCACGCTCCGTTTCCCCGGACAGCGCATCCGCTGAAGCCCCGGCGTTACCGCCGTGAAGTGTCCCTGCTTTTTCCTGGCTTTCTGCCCCCGCTCCGCCTGCCGGCGCACCAGCTTCTGTCTGGGTGTTTCCAGCTTTACCACCCTCTGTCCCAGCCGGTACGGAACTTTCTGTGCCGCTTCCTTGCTCCGGGCTGATCACAATATCTGCAAGTGTCGGGTATACCTCACCCGGCACAGCTTCCACCTCTACCTCATCACTGCCATCTGCTCCCGCAAAGGACCGGAATGCCCCAGACTTTCCATCCGAAGGCATCACCGAAGCAATGACCGCCTCCATGTCCTTCATCTTCCGGTAGTTTCCGAACATCACAAGACCTCCAGCAAGGACAAGGACTGCCATAACACTGCACGCACCTCCTAAAAGTCCGATCGCAGACCGGGCCCTCGCCGCCCCCTGCCGGTTGTCCTCCATCCGCTCGCGGAAATCCTGGATCACCGTATCCCGCGTCCCGCTTTCTACCCGTCTTGCATCCTTCCGGGAAACCATATAATCCTGCATCATCTGGTTGCGCTCATAATAAATACTATAGCCGCGCAGCTTGTAAAACCCATCCTCCGATGCCGTGTAGATGGCCTCATCCCCTTCCAGGCCCGAATTTAAATACATGAGCTGGTTTTTTCCGGCAAAATACTGCCCATGCTGCTTCCAGTAATCAAGCGGGCTAAGCGCACAGCCCGGTGCCCCGCACAAAAACCACCCCTGCACACTGCGATGCGGGAACATCTGCTCCATAACCTGATACGCCTTCTTCCAGGCTTCCTCGGTAAATTCTACCTTTTCCCCTTCCTTTGTTACCTGCTCCATCTCTATGGCACCGTCAATAAAAAGAAACGGGACACCGTCCTCTGTGCGGATCTCTCCCAGCAAAAGGCCGACCCGCAGATCCTGTCCGCCAGCCGGATACAGCCGTTTTAAATATGTATTGACATAATCCTCGATATAAAGCTTTACCACCTGGTCCCGCTCCCCGACCTGCCGGATATTCTTCGGCAGCTTCGGATACGGATTATAAAGTTCTCCCATGACCTCACCCCGCTACATGATATTTTATACTTTGATGCATCATATCACGGAGTCTGCGTATAATTTGTCAGTTCCGGTCACCACGTTCAAAAAACTCTTCGACAAAAGCTGCGCACATCCGGGCGCAGTGCCTGCCGGACACTGGCACAGATGTAATCGGCCATCCGCATCACCACGGAAAGGCGCACACTCTGCAGCATGAGCGGGTCATAGCTTCCGTATCCTCCCACGATCCCGGTAATAAAAATATCCCCCACCGCCTGCAGCTCCTTGCTCACCCCGAGTCCCGGGCGGAGCGCTCCTCTTCCCAGGGTAATGCAGCCCACGTGCTCTGTCTGTCCCACCGATGCATCCACTGCCACGATCACATACTCCGGGTAGCACCGGTGTACCATGAAAACTGCCTGCTCCAGGTTCATGGCGTGGACCGGGCAATCCAGTGTCCCCACCACCTGGACAAAGCAGTCCTCCAGCCCGGCGGCCTTCAGCTTGTGGCCGGTCAACGGACCAAGACTGTCACCGGTCGAGCGGTCTGTTCCAATACAAAAGAGCAGGACACCCTTCCGGTTCTCCCGCTGCATGATCTCACTGATCATCTGCCGGAGCATGCCGGCACAACGTCCGGTGTCCTCCTGCTCCTTCGAATCGAAATAGTATATATCCTGCTCTCTGGTTTTCTTTTTCATGTTTTATCCCGCCTGCGCCGTTTTATTACTCCTATTATAGGCACATGGGACAACTTTTATGCGTCAGCGGCTTTTTTCCTCTTCCTGGTAAACGCTGATCGCTTCGCTAATATTAGTGGCCCGTCCCTGCTGGAGGATATTGCTCAGATCCTGCAGCTTGAACGGATCTAAAAATTCTCTTCCAAGATGGCTTCCATACTGGTCTGTCAGGGTCAGGCGGCGTGCCTTCACCTCTGCCGTGGTAAGCTGAAGCTGCTTTTTCACATCCGCATACTGGTGCTCCAGCTCCCCGATCTTTTCCCGGTGGCTATGCTCGATCTCATCCTGGAGAATGTTTTTTGTCACAGTCTCAAACGTATTCAAAGCCTCTTTTTTCTTCGCAGCCACCTCATTCAGTTCCTGGGTCAGCCGTGCGATCTCATCATCATATTTCTCCAGATTATAAAGCGACTCGTTGCGGTCCTTGCGGATTGTCCCGGTGATGACCTTGATCTTTTTATCGTTGGCACGCATCTGGTCGAGAATCTGGCGTCCCTCCCTTAAACACTCCGCATACTGAAGCTTGGTATGATTGCCGATCCACATATAAATGCCGCCCACCACCAAAATATCGGCCACATAAATAAGCGCCAGGTACCAGGTCTTATGCTCCGGCAATACTGCATAAACGCCAAACGGCAGCGCCAGGAAAAATAATGCGATAAAGATCAGAAGACCGAAAAACTCCTTCGCCCATCTTGGCATGTAAAGGCTGTAGTAAAGGCGGCTCCGGCACCAGGACGGCGCATGGTATTCCCGGAATTTTGCCTTCATGCGGCTGACCAGCTCCTTGTTGTACTCATGAAGCTCTGATGTCTCCTCCGCGATCCGCTCCTTAATTCCCTGGTTCTTCGCCTTTTCCCGCTTTGCCCGGGCCTTTTTAAGAAGGTCCTGAGCTTTGTTGATCTCTACGTCATAGCTGGAGCTTAAATCCTCTCTCCGCTTTTTTACTGTACTTCCAACGGCATCTGCCATCTGCTTTTTTTCTGCATCCAGGGATTTTTTCAGACGGGCTTCATCCTGCTTTAACTGCTCCTCCCGGTCTGCGGCAAGTGACAGCTCCTCAACAGATTCCCTGGCTGCTGCCAGATAGTCCAGGCATTCCTCAATTGTCTGCGCCATAACAGTTTCCTCCTTCGAAAGCTTGTCTTTTGCAAAAGCTTTTCCCAATATATTATATACAGTTTACTACAATCGGATGGATTGGTCCAACTATTTCTGACCGGAATGTGAGCAGTAACGTGAAAGTGCCTTTACAGAAGGAGAAAAATCTTCTATACTCTTAGGATAGTGAGCGGGAATCTCCCGGTTATTCCATTACCTGTACCGTTTACTAAAAATGAACATAACTGCGAGGAAACGAAGCAGCTACAAACAAAAAGGAGCAAAATTTATGTTTCGTATGTGGGGAAAAATCTGGAAAGACAGCCACCTCATAACCGACACCGTGATCTGCCTGACCGATTACAGCATCTCCCGCACCAGCATGGTATTTCAGGCGCTGGATGATATCTGTTATGAATTTGATCTCGGGAAACCAATCTGGCTCTCTTCCAATATCAATGACTTTAAGCGCCATGCAAAAACACGGTTCACCAAAGACAGCTTCATTGAGCAGATCGATTTCGATTATCTGGAAATTGAAGTGATAGAAGAATAAAATGTTACCATAGGTGCCACGTACCAGTGAAACTGCTGTAATGCACCACAGAAAAAGGACGCATTTTCCTTGTAATATGGAAAATGCGTCCTTCTTTGTTGCAATTCATGCATGTGTGCCTGGCAACAAGATTTTGTCAATGCCACACATTTCAATTATTATACTATTTCATTCCGGGTGCTATGCCAGATACTGCTTTAAAATATCTCCGATCAATTCAATCTCCTCCGGCTTCAGATCCCGGATCCAGTTTTCATCACCGTTTCTGTTTTTCTCCCGGCTTGCAGCCATCTGTTCCAATCCCCGCTTAATAAAATCTGCATCCCGGATACTCTTTTCTCGGTCAGGCACCTCCTGCGCGGGATCTGCCTGCCCCGGTCCTGCCGTTCCGGACGAGACGGCTGCTACTCCCGGTGTTTTTCCGGATACCGTCATGCGGCCACTGTTTCTGCGTTTTTCCCTGCGCCCGGAAGAAGCTGTGGCAGCCGTCTGCACGGACTGTACCGCCTGTTCCTGCTCCTCTTCCGGCTCCACCCGGCCCATTCTGCCAGCCCGGTCCACCAGACGGCTTACCTTGCGCAGTGCGCCCCGGTCACCCATGCCTTCCGTGCGTCCATTTTCCATAGAAATGTTCCGTGCCATCTTCGGACCGATCACATTATCGATCTGGTCCTGCAGGCTGATCAGAAGCTGCTCTTTCAAATCTCCGGCAATGCCGCCATCAAACAGCATTGTAAGCATTGCCATCAATACCGCTCCGCCTCCATACATCACAACATAGTAGGTATCAAGCCGGTACCAGTAAGAAAAGAATGCACAGGCACCGCCAAAAAGCAGGCAGAGCCAGGTCAGCCGGATTCCAAGACTGGTCCAGTTTAAAAGCCGGATCCCCATTGCTTTAAAATCATATAGCTGATGCTCCAGCCAGGCCCCGCTGTCTACCAGTCCCTGGTTCACCCGGTATGTATTCTCCGCTCTCTGCCGGAGTTCCTTTAAGCTTTTGTTTTTTGTCATTGAAAGGTCTTTGCTTTCCTTCAGCAATCTTTTGTAAGCACGTCTGGTGATCATCCGTGTCAGGATTCCCAGTACACAGGCTGCCGTCAGCACATACAGCGCACGGCCACTTTCCAGTAATTGCAGCATAAAAACAGCTCCCCTTTCTTTTCCTTTTACAGCTGCAAAAATTTCCAGGTGTGGATCCTCTCCACCTGGAAGTGCAGCTGCCCTGGTGTCTCAGACAGCTATCATTATAACTGCCCGTGCACCGTTTGAAAAGTTCAGGGAGCTCAGAATCGTTCGTCAAATTCTGCTAAAAAACGCGTCGTAACTGTTCAGTACCTTCACAGTCACGACGCAAAAATCCATGAAAAATTGCCTGCGGCAATGGAATTTTTGCCTGCCAGCCTATGTTTTCTTACGGTCAGCGCAGTAAATGCACAGACCTACTGAACAGTTACAACGCGTCTTAATATGCAAGGATCAGGGCGCGGGTCAGGTTCGTGCTGTGGATGATAGCCTTGCGCTCAAATTCCGGATAGTCCATAGATGCACTGTCATCTGCCTTATCGGAGATGGCGCGCACGATCAGAAACGGGATCTTGTTTAAGTATGCTGCCTGAGCGATGGCTGCGCCCTCCATCTCGGTGCAGGCACCATGAAAGGTCTCGCCAAGCCATTCCTTCTTGCTCTTGTCGCAGATAAACTGGTCACCGGTTAATACTCTTCCTTCATAAACACTGATATCCGGGTTTACCTCCTCGCAGCACTTCTTTACCAGACTGCGCAGGCGCTCATCTGCAACAAAGTTCAGGGTTCCAAGCTGCGGGATCTCGCCCAGCGGATAACCAAAATTAGTGGCATCTACATCGTGCTGGATCGCATCGGTAGAAAGCACCAGATCGCCAATGTTGATCTCAGCCTTCAAAGAACCGGCAATACCAGTATTGACTACGCCATCCACGCCAAACCGGTCTGCCAGGATCTGCACACATAAAGCTGCGCTGACTTTACCGATTCCGGACTGGACTACCACCACCTCTTTTTCGCCGATGGTTCCCTTATAAAATTCCATGCCGGCTACGGTCACAACCTCCGGCTGCTTCATTTCCTGCTTTAACTGTTCTACCTCCGCCTTCATGGCACCAATAATTCCTAACATTTATAAATTCCTCTGCTTTCTGTTGTCATAACTGCTTATTGTAACAGTCTAACAAGCAGCAGCAAGGAAGTCAAGAGAGCCTGCTGTCTTCTTACGAATTCCTGTCAAACAACGGTTGACAGCCTTTCTGCAGTTCCAGGTATTTCCCATATGCCTCATCATAAGCTGCTTTCTTTGCAGGATCCGGAAGATATAGCTTTCCTTTTTCCAGATATCCGGCAACCGCCTCCTCTGGTGTGGAGAAAACTCCCTCCGCCGCACCGGCAATCACTCCGGCACCGATACCAGTCGCATTTTCAGTCTTCATAACCTGAAATGGAATACCAAGGCAGTCCGCTTTCATCTGATTGCAGAATTCCGACCGTGTTCCCCCGCCAGTTCCAATGATTTCTTCCGGTGTTCCTGTTTCCGCTGCAATTACATCCACACAATCCCGGACAGTAAACACATTGGCCTCATAAACGGCTCTTGACATATGTCCTACCGTATGATTCATAGTCAGACCCCAGAATACGCCTCTGGCACTGCTGTTTGGCCTCGGCGTGATCTGCCCCTGAAGAAATGGCAAAAAGGTAAGTCCGTCTGCACCAATCGGCACACATTCCGCACCATAATCAATTCCAGAATAACCACAGCGAGCAATCATGTCCTTATACCATCTTAAATTGCCGCCCGTGATCAAAGATGCATTTTCCAGTGTCCAGTATCGTCCATCTACAGATAAATGCGTCTGCATGGTTCCTGTCATCTGTTTTACCGGTATCGTTGTATAAGCAGCAATGGATGTGGATGTTCCGCTGATATCCATTACCTGCCCCGGCCGTTCCATACCGGAGCCAAGCATGGCCAGCTGATGATCGCTATCTCCTACTACAACCCTAGTATGCTCACTCAGGCCAAACTCTTCCGCGCGTTTTTTTCTTACAGTTCCCTGCACATCGTATCCGCTCCGGACTTCAAACATTTTCTCTATATCCAACCCGGCCGCATCAAACATTTCCCTGGACCACGTTTTTTCTCGGACATCATAAAGCTGGGTATACGCCGCGCCGCAGTAACCATTTGCCGGTATCCCAGTCAAATAACCGACGAAAAACGAAGTCACTTCGCAAAAATATCTTGCTGACTTATAAATTTCCGGCCTTTCCTCTTTCCACCACATCAGTTTTGTTGCGTCCTGGAACGGCGTGATCGGCGAACCAGAAATTTCAACTGCTCTTTCTTCAGAAATTTTTTGTTGCAGACGTTCGGCCTGCACTCCGGTTCTGGAATCCATCCATATCATACAGTCGTCTAATGGTTCCATATCTGCATTCACAGGAACAACCGATGCATCAATACAGGCAAATGCAATCGTGCCGATCTCATCTGATGTAATTCCCGCTTTTTGCTTAACCTGTGCGATTGTCTGTTTCAGTGCTGCAAGCCATAATCTGGCATCACACTGTGCCCAGCCTGGCTTTGGATAAACAGGAAGATACTCGCAGGATGCATCTGACACAATTTTTCCTTCCGGATCAAACAAATAGGCCCGCATGCTCTGTGTTCCCATATCAATTCCAATAAAATGTTTCATACGCATTACCTGTGTTCATTCAAATATGTAATTACCCACTCCAGATTCTCGCGGAACGTACCACCTTTTACAAATTTTTTCTGAAAAAGAGCACTTCCCATGGTAAATGCACGACAACCCAGGACTGCTACTTCATCTATCCGTTCTTTGCTGCCGACACTACCCGCAATCGTAACCTTATCCAGACCAATTTCCCTACCAACTGCCTTTAACAGTTCCAGCGGATCCCCTTCGGTATAACGATAAGCTGTCAGATCAATTCCATTTGCCCCTGCTTCCATCAGACGCACGCAATCCTTTGCGATTTCCTCAACACTTCCCGTCAGGGCAACCGGACTTCCAGCAACCGTTCCTGCAAACGGATAATATTTCAGATGATATTTATCTAGGATTGCACGCACAGACGGATAATATACAGTTCCTGTCAGATAATCAAATCCACACTGTCCTGCCAGTTCCGCACCTTCCAGACATCCTTCTTCCGTATAAGTAACCACTTCCAAATAGGTAGTCTTGCCTGCTGCCTTCATCTTCTGATTCAGGTCAATCATTGCTTCCTTATCAAGGCCAACATCTTTAAAGCCCCATTTCTGCACCGGCAGGTCCTTGCAGCTCTCAAATACTTCTACTGCATCGATGACAGTTTTATCATTATTGGTAAGCATAACAATCAGTTCTGGTGTCATAATCTAATCCTCCTTATTTCAAGACTGCCCGTACCGGCGATTTGTCAGTACGGGCTTCATGGTTTTTTGTTATTCTCCTGGTGCCAGACTCCAGCTCACAATACATTTGCAGTCACCAATGTTGGTAAGCTGATGCGGCATTGTCGGCGGTATGATCTGGGCCATTCCTTCCTTCAATTCATATAAGCGGTCTCCACAGCGAAGCAGCACGGTTCCCCGCACAACATAAAAAACTTCATGGGATATGGCATGTCCGGGATCAACGGCACCAGTCTGGCCAGGCATAAGTTCTGAAGTTCCAAATACCAGCTTGTCCGTATGAAAATATTCACGGTCTACTTCCTGACCTTCCATAAAAATCCGGGTTTCTTCCGGTTTTACTACTTTTGTTTCCATTCTGTTCCCATCCTTTCTATATTACTGAAATCCCCAGATATCAGTTACACGATAGCCCTCTGGAAACGGATCCGTGTCATCCAGCACAACAGTGTTAAATCCTGTGATCCATGCCTGCCCCGCAACAGTCGGAACCACTGCTTCAATATCATGAATCTTCGTTTTTTCCACCAGTTCCCCAGTATAAACAATTCCAAGTACATTCTCATGCCGAAACGGTTCATTCAATTTCAGCTTGCCTTTTGCGTAAAGAGATGCCATCTTTGCACAGGTACCGGTTCCGCACGGGCATCGGTCAAGCGCTGTTTTCCAGGTTGCCGGATTGTTCAGATCCACCTCTACGTTCGGCATTCCGACAGTATTTTTCCAGTCTGCATTCGGATTATCCGTCGGACCGGAAATCTGGCCTGCTGTGATTTTAATGTCCGGGAAATCCGGATGGGTAACCTTTAACTGTTCGTTGCCTGCACCGATCAGGAGTGCCGCAATTCTGGAAAGTTCATTTCCCATTTCCGGTTTAATCTCCAATCCCGGGAACTGGCGTACATCTGCAATGATATCAAACATACCACCCCAGGCTACATCTACTGTAACTTTTCCGACGGTAGGCACATCAATTACCGCATCCTCAATCAGAGAAAATGCAGGCATATTCTTAAAACGGACAGAAATACATTTTCCATTGCGGCATTCTGCATGAATACCGATCAGACCGCCTGCCGTCTCCAGGTTAAAATCGGTATACGGCTCTTTCATTTTAATCATTCCTGTTTCCAGAAGCACGGTTGCCACCGCAATGGTATTTCCGCCTGACATCATCGGATATTCCGTATGTTCCAGAATAATATAGCCATACTCTGCCAGTGGATTATTGGATGGCACAACAATGTTAATGCACATCGGCGGATAACCTCGCGGTTCATTCAGCATCAGATGACGAAGCTCATCGTCATTCTGCTTTAAATAAAGCATTTTTTCATATACCGTGTTTCCTCTTAACTGGGCTACACCGCCTACAATAACTGGCATTGGCTCTCCGGAATGACAGTTCACCACCTGAATCACTCTCTTAAATGCCATAGTTTCCTCCTTTTCTTTCTCTGTTATGATTTAATGTGACATTTTTTCTTCTACTTCCCGGAATTTATCTTTATTATGTTCCATCCAGAATCCGGCACCTTTGATACCTAGTTTTTCCGGATTGAATACCGGTGTTTCAATTCCATGCTTCAGCTGATCCTGGTAATCCTTGTAAAGAGTGATGATAGTTCTGCTGAATGTTAACAGTACGATAACGTTAATCCATACAAGTACACCGCACGCCAGATCCTGAAGTGCCCACATATCGCTGGAATCAGAAATTGCCCAGGTGAAATAGCAAACTACCATAACAATTCTCAATCCCCATACTGCAGCACTTCTCACTTTAACATCACAGTTTCTGAACAGATACCGTAAGTTAATCTCCCCCTGATAGTAATGGTTCATGTTGGTTGTAAATGAGAAGAATACCAGGCAAAGTGCAATAATAATAGAGCCAATCGGCAGCAGGGTATTGATAGATGCCTGTACCCAGGAAATATCTGCCTGCGTTGCCGTTGCAAAAAATTCCGCTCCAGTACCAATATGAATCATCTGTCCATCAGTCCCCACTACATTAAAGCAGTCAGTTGCCATAATCAGAAGACCAGTACAAATACAAATTGCAACATCAATAAAAACAGTCATAGAAGAAACCAGTCCGGTTTCTCCAGGATGATCAACCTCTGCTGCAGATGTAGGACCAACAGACTCTGCCATACCTGCGCCGGAGGAACTTACGCTTCGTTTTACGCCCATCATAATAGCACTTCCAATCAAGGCGCCATAAACTGCATTTGCACCAAATGCACTGGTAATCATATCAGAAAACATCTGTGGAAGATGTGGTGCATTTATAACAAGAATTACCACAGTCAAACCCAGATACAACAGCGTCATAAACGGTACAATCATTTCTGCTACTTTTGCAATACGCTTAATACCACCGGAAATAACCAGAAAAAGCAGGCAGCCGATTACTGCGCCACACACCCATCTCGGAATCCCAAGGGACTGGTTGAATGCGATTGCCACGTTGTTTGCATGCGGTGCCGGAGCCAATAACGGTACTGTAACTGCGGTTAAGAATGCAAACGCTGCCGGAAGGATCTTCCACCCTCTTCCCTTATTCATATAATAAGGAGCACCGCCGGTATAAACACCATCCTGTGATTCCTTATAAACCTGTCCAAGAGAGTTCTCTGCATAGGAAAGTGCTGCGTTTAATACAGATGTAATGGCCATCCAGATTACAGATCCGGGACCACCTAAGAATACTGCCGTTGCAACCCCAGCCATGTTGGAAACGCCTACGCGGTATGCAACTGTGTTGCAGAATGTCTGGAACGGAGTAATTCCCGTATCCGAACTGGTTGTCTTTGTCAGAAGCTTTATCTGGCGTTTCATATTCCGGACCTGCACAAAATGCAGGCTTACCGTAAACCAGATCGATGATCCCAAAAGAAGAATGATGATCGGTGTTGCCCATACAATGCCAGATGCTTTTACAAGCAATTGAATAATACTCATATAGTTCTTCCTCCAATACCTTTTAATCCCCTTACGCTTTTGCTAACTCCTCAATATGGCTTGTCTCTAATATGATCCGCTTTTCTTCCTCATTCAGGCCGCAGCGCGGCAGCAGACAAACACCCTCTTCAAACCCGTACACTTTCTCCAGAATGTACTTTACAGCCTGAGTCGGCTTATTGAAGCGCTCTGTCATGTTAACAACCGGATACAGCTTTTTGTAGATTTCCAGTCCCTTCTGATAATCCTTCTCAACGATCATTGCTCTATGGAATTCCGCTGATAATCTCGGAAGAATGTTCGCGGTCATACTGATCCAGCCAATCGCCCCCGTTGCATATGCTGGATACAGCAGATAATCACAGCCGCATAATACCCCAACATCATGCTCTGCTTTTTCTGCATCCAGAATGAAATCTGTCATAATATCAATTTCCATGGAAGCATCTTTTACAATTTTCACATGATCCAGTGTATACAGCTTACGCATAGTCTCTGCACTGATTCCACTTGTCACATTCGGATTATTGTAAACCATAATATCAAGACCGGAATGATCATTGATGTACTGGTAATGTGCAAGAATTTCGTTCTGATCCGGATGATAATAGAATGACGGCAGAACCATTGCTGCATCTGCGCCTGCCAATCTGGCATTCTCCATCAGTTCCACAACATCTGCTACCCGTTCTCTGGAACATCCTACAATAACAGATGCACCAAGTGACTTAATATATGGAATCATCTCATTGCAGTATGCTTTGTGCTGTTCCAACGTAATACTCTGATATTCCCCGGCTGCCATCAGCACGCCAATTCCACCAATTCCCTGGTCAATCATCCATTTTGCATGCTTTTTAGCCACATCATAACGAAAACTGCCGTCTTCTCCAATCGGTGTTACCATTGCTGGAAAAACGTGTGCAAACTTGTCAACCATTTTTATTCTCCTTTCAGCAATACATCATTACTTTATTTGATACTGTAATATTGTGATTCATTTTCTTTTTGTTGATATTGTACGACCGGTCTTTCATATTTCAAAAATCATTGATCACTTTGTAAGCACATTATAGCTTTTTCCCCTATATATCGCCAATTCTTTAAAAATATGATAAAATAAGAAAAACTGATAGTATGACCAAAAAGGAGTTTTCATATGAACACAAACCAGCTGACTTATTTCATTGCTGTGGCTGAAAACCAGAACTTTACAAAAGCTGCCGCACAGTGCTATCTGACCCAGACTGCCATCACTCAGCAAATTCAGATTCTGGAAAAACAGATGGATGTTGTTTTAATCGACCGGACATCCCGCCCCATCAAACTGACCCAGGCAGGGCATATCTTCTATCATGAAGCAAAGGACATCCTAGCCCGGATCAACCTCGCCATCCAGAACACAAAAAATGCCCACAATGCAGCTTCTGGCTTACTTCGGATTGGCTATGCTAAAACATTCGAAAGCAGTAATCTGCCAAATTTAATTGTTTCCTTTCACCGGGAATACGAAAATATCAATCTTCAGATTTTCAGAAATGATGTTGATAACCTTGTTTTTGGTTTGCTAAACAACGAGTACGATATTATTTTCACCTGGGACAGTACCAATATTTTTATCCAGAATGCCGTAAATACTCTCCCCGTTGAAAAAATCACTTCCGTAGTGCTGATGTATGACTCGCATCCGCTCGCCCACAGCGCCTCTCTTTCCAGAGCTGACCTGAAAAATGAAAAGCTTTACTATCTCACTCCGTCCAATACCGGTCATTCTTTTGCCGACATCCACTATATGAACCTTTATCAGGAAGCTGGATATCAGCCTAATATCCTTATGGTAAATACGGAATTGGCCAGTATCCTGACCCTTGTTTCCACTGAACAAGGTATTGCGCTTATCCCCTCTTTCTGCGTGTCAAACTGGAAACACTATGACAACCTAATCGGCGTACCCATGACAGACAACGATGAATACATGATCGGCGGCTGGCTCAAAGACAGCAACAATGCCTCCCTTGACCTCTTTATCCAGTATCTGAAAGAGCACACGAAATTATAAAAAAGAGCTACTGATTCAGGGTTGACATTTTGCCCCTGACAGTTACTATAGTAATACAGATGTTTTTACAAGCATGACTTTCATCCAACCGGAGGTGTTTTTATATGAAAAAAATCGTTTTAACCGGCGGCGGCACTGCCGGACACGTCACACCAAACCTGGCTTTGCTTCCATCTTTACAGGAGCGTGGCTACGAGATCCACTACATCGGGTCCTACAACGGCATCGAAAAAAAGCTCATCGAGAACGCCGGAATTCCTTATGACGGCATTTCATCCGGCAAACTGCGCCGCTACTTTGATATCAAAAACTTTTCTGATCCGTTCCGTGTCATCAAAGGATATGCCGAAGCCCGTTCTCTCTTAAAGAAATACCGCCCGGACGTGGTCTTCTCCAAGGGCGGCTTTGTCGCTGTTCCGGTGGTCCTGGCTGCCAGGCATTTTAAAATTCCAACCATTATCCACGAGTCTGACATGACCCCTGGCCTGGCTAACAAAATCTGCATTCCATCCGCTGCCAAAGTCTGCTGCAACTTCCCGGAGACTTTACAATATCTGCCGGAGGACAAAGCAGTCCTCACCGGTTCTCCGATCCGCCGGGAATTACTTCAGGGAGACCGCCTGACCGGCTTAAACTTCACAGGACTTTCCGCAGCCAAACCGATCATTATGGTCATCGGCGGAAGTCTTGGCGCTGTTGCCATCAACAACGCTGTGCGTGAACTGCTTCCAAAGCTTCTGCAGAAATACCAGGTAATACATATCTGCGGAAAGGGACATCTGGATGAAAGCCTCATCGGACGCCCGGGTTATGTCCAGTATGAATATGTAGATGCTCCGCTGCGCCATCTGTTTGCCGCCGCAGATATTGTCCTCTCCCGCGCAGGCGCCAACTCGATCTGCGAGATCCTGGCCCTCAGAAAACCGAATGTACTGATCCCTCTCTCCGCTGCTGCCAGCCGCGGTGACCAGATCTTAAATGCCCGCTCCTTTGAAAAGCAGGGCTTCTCCACCGTTCTGGAGGAAGAAAACGTCACCGGTGACTCCCTGTATGATGCCATCGAATCCACCTACGAAAATCGCAGAAAATTTGTAGACGCGATGGAAAAAAGTGAGCTGTCCGATGCTGTAAGCATTGTCATGGGGCTGATTGCTTCTTATGCGGAATAGCAATTTAAGCATATAACAAGGGTCGTCTGAGTTGCCAAAAGGCAACTCAGGCGACCCTGTTGAAGTTTTACATTGCTATTTTTTACAGCCCTGCCTTTAAAGCTCCTGCAGTCTGCGCCAGTTCTTCCTGCTCCGGCTTACCCGGCTTCCAGTTTACCATATCCGGGCCACCCTCGTAGCGCGGAATGACATGAACATGCAGATGGAAGACCGTCTGACCTGCACTGGTTCCATTATTCTGGACAACATTGAATCCACTGGCACCAAGCTGGCTCTTCATTGCTTTTCCGAGCTTTGCAGCAAGCGGCAGGATTTTTGCCATAACTGCCTCATCTGCCTCGCAGATGTCTTTATAATGATTCTTCGGCAGGATCAGGGTATGTCCCTTGGATGCCGGACCTAAATCCAGGATCGCACGGAAGTCATCGTCCTCATATACAGTAGCAGACGGGATTTCGCCGTTTGCGATCTTGCAGAAAATACAATTATCATCTCTCATGTTCATTTCCTCCATATGTTATTAGTAGTGCAAGCACGGCCGTTGCGCTCTGCCTGTTTTCGGCACTGCTCATTGCTATCACACATTATACATCCCAGATGGCGGCTCGGCAAGGGCGTTTGGGCTTACGGTAAAAAAGTGCTGCCAGAATCATGCCGATGATCAGACCGCCTACATGAGCTGCGTTGTCAACTCCGGTACTGGTAAAGCCAAGGTAGAGGGAAAATGCTGCCATGACCAGCAGCTGGCGGCTGTTTAAATCCTCCAGGCGTCCTTTGTTTACGGCTACCACATAGATCAGTCCGCCCACTACCCCAAAGATGGCGCCGGAAGCCCCGGCGCTCACGGCCCAGTCTCCCACGGGAATCTCACAAAGCATGGAAATCACATTCGCCCCGACTCCGCAGATCAGATAAAACAGCAGATACTTCACCTTTCCAAGCGCACGCTCTAAATTATCCCCAAGCACAAATAAAACCAGCATGTTATTCACAATGTGGTCAATTCCAAAGTGCATAAACATGGAGGTCAGCAGGCGGTAGTATTCATGGCCCTCTAAAACAAACGGACCATACATGGCTCCATGCTGCAGCATGAAATACCCATCCTCGCTGGAACCTGCAAGCTCCAGATATAAAAAATAAAGAATATTAAGCACGATCAATGTGCCATTGACCCAGGCACGCGGGCGGCGGGTCGGTACATAATAAGGATTCTGATATTGGTTCATAAAAATTCTGTTCTCGCTTTCAGCAACCGTTTCCCGGTCTTTTCTTATCTTAACGTATCCACTCTCAAAAATCCATATACAAAAAGCGTTGATTGTACATATGACACATACTATAATTTTCTAAGATATTCTATCGTTTACAAGGAGGAAATTTTCCCATGTCTATCATTACCAATGTACGCACCATCCGCCTGGAGCAGTTTCCAAACAGCATCTGGGTTGAGATTGAAACTGATGAAAACCTTACCGGACTGGGCGAAGCCTGGCGAGGTACCGCTGCGATCGAAACCATCATCCATCACGATATCTGCCCGTGGCTGATCGGACAGGATTCCAGAAATATCGAACTTATTTCCAGAACCCTGCTGACCCCTTATGTCGGCTTTCACAGTGCCAGCGCAGAGGTCCGCGCAGCCAGTGCGATTGATATCGCACTCTGGGATCTGGCCGGAAAACGCCACGGCATTCCAGTTTATGAGGCACTGGGAGGCGCTTCCCGCTCTTCCATCCAGGTTTACAACACCTGCTCCGGTTATTCCTTCAATGCCAGCAGCAGTGCCTATAACTCCGGAAGCAGCCGCCGCATGATCACTGACAAGGATGAAATGCGTGGACCTTATGATGACCAGGTCGCATTCAACCGTGACGCCGGTGCCCTGGCAAAAAGCCTGTTAAGCGAGGGTTATAAAATCATGAAGATCTGGCCGTTTGATCCATTTGCAGCCAAGACCCAGGGAAACTGGATCTCTGCCACAGATCTGGAAGCCGGCCTGAAACCATTCCAGCAGATACGCGATGCAGTCGGCAACCAGATTGAGGTCATGTGTGAGATGCACAGTCTCTGGAGTGCACCTGCTGCCCTCCGCATCTGTAAAGCACTGGAGCCTTACGACATTTTCTGGGCAGAGGACCCGCTCTGCAAAATGGATGATATCCAGCAGATCAAAGAACTCCGCCATAAGACCAGAACACCGATCTGCGGCAGTGAAACGCTCGCCGGAGCCGTCACCTTCCGCCAGATGTTCGCAGCAGGTACATTTGATTACGCCATGCTGGATCTCGGCTGGTGCGGTGGCCTTACAGAAGGCCGCAAGATTGCTGCCCTTGCAGAAAGCTATAATATTCCGATCGCACCGCACGACTGCACCGGTCCGGTCCTTCTGTGGGCTGGCCTTCACCTGGGCTTAAACTCCCCGGCCGGGCTGTTCCAGGAGGTTGTGCGTGCAAACCTTGCGACCTGGTACCAGGATATTGTGGAAGCACTTCCGGTCATTGAAGATGGTCATGCCAAGCTTCCAACCGCACCAGGCATCGGAGCCGTACTCCGTCCTGAAGTAAAGAAACGGGCAGATGCGATCATCCGGGAGACTGGGGCTAGTCATTCATAAGACAAAAATAAATCTCCCTACTCAAACCGATACCTTACCCCCGCAATGTTTACCTCCACTCCATCCCAGATTTCCATGGTCTCATTATTTTCCAGCATATGACCGCCCACGCTGGTCCCATTTGTAGAATTTAAATCCTGTACATAATAGCGGTCATCTTTCCGGTCAATCCTAAGGTGAAGCCGGCTGACCGTTTCCCGGGCCAGGACGTAGTCTACCAGATTTTCCTGTTTTCCAATGATAAACGGGTAATATGCGATGGCAATATCCTCTGTGCCTGCATCCAATGCCACAAGCCTTCGGATGCGGGCACTGCTTTCGGAAGCTTCCCCATTCAAAAGAACGGTGTCACTGCTCTGCATAGGCCGTTCAAATGACTGCACTGCTGTTTCCTGTTTTCCCGCCTGATTTCTTTGCGTGACCGCCCCGTATTCCTGAAAATCTTCCGGCGATTCCGGAGAATCGTTTTCTGCAAACATCATCTCCCAAGGCATCTGGAGCGCCCGCTCATACTCCCGCTGTTTCTCCTCCTGCCGTTTTTTTCTGCGCTCTTTCCACCTTCCAAAAAAGCCACCCTGTTCCGGTTCTGAATCTGTCTGGATCTTGCTGGTACGCACCGTTCCCAGCTGCCATTCTGCCGGGTGGTTTCCGTTTGGCATCGATTTCCAGTCAGCTTCCCCAGTCTGGTACTGATCCTGCTCCTGCCACTTCCACTCAGAGCTTTCATCCGCGACAACAGCTCTGTCTGTAGCAGCAGCTCCGTCTGTTTGTGTTATTTCATCAGTCCCCATTCTTTCATTTCGTCCATATCCTGTTCGAAACTCACTTGAATCGCTCCTGTGTTCCGATCCACTCACACTGTATTTCTGCTGCGCAAGCCGTAAAATATCTCCCATTCCATAATTTTCTTTTCTGGTTTCCTGGTAGAGTCCATACGCCAGCACCACGGATTCCTTATCACGGTGGTCTACTTTTCCAAGAAGGTACTCCAAAAGCTTACTATAGTCCTCCGGGAAATCGCACTCTCTTCCAGGAACCAGGCACAACCAGACCTTTAGGTTTTCCGGATCTACATACAGATATTCCGGATCCAGCAATACACTTTTCTCACTGAGCAGGTACTGCTCCATATGATCCAGGGCACGTGCGATTCCAAATACCAGGGCGCGGATCTGCGGTGCCTGCACAGACTGCCCCTCCAGCATTCGGATCAATGGCTGTCTGGATGTGATCTCATAAAAGAAACGGATTTTTTCATCCTTCTGTCTTACCTGAAAATGCAGGATTCCGTCAATCTGGTTCTGCTCCAGCATTTTCTGCTCAAATGGAATCATTTCCGGAATCTCCGACAGTTCCGGGTCTACGATCAGGTAATTTCGCTTCATTTCTCTCTGATAACTGGTCTTCATGTTCTATCCTCCACCAGGCTCCACATCCTAAGCAAATTTTCCGGCCGGAATACAGGTGCCGAAATCTCTAAGCTCCAATTTTTTCCGCCTGCCTGCCTCTGAATGCGCTCCTCCTGGTCATGCCCGATCTGATGACGTTCCCGCTCCACAGTTTCATGCAGCCTGAAATTTCCTGCTGTCCTGGCACTCCAGCTCATTGCCTGTCCCATCAGGACCATAAGTGTGACCAGCACTGCCGCCATAACGCCTGCGGCCTCTACCGTCATACTGGCCCGCAATCCTTTTTTCTGACGTCTTTCTCCCGTGTATATCACTCGCTCTTGCCTATCCCCTTCCTGACAGCCACCTGTCTTTATGCGAGGTGCACTCTGCATTCCCTTCTAATAGCTCCATAACATGCTCAATCACTGCTTTGCATTCCACGAAATATTTCGGATGTCTTAGGAAATAATTTCCTATAAAACCAAAATTCCCATCTGTACCAGCCGGCTTACCACAATCCCAATTCCAGGTACCACTGCAAAAGGCAAAAACGGAAGCTCTGTCTTTCCAATCCCCATTTTTCTCTTCTGATTGTTGTTTCGGTTCTGGCAGCGGTTCACACAGTGAAACACATAATAGCCCAATCCAAATAACCCGCTGCTAAACACTGCCCCGCACAAAAGGAGCAGATTATCTGCCAGCCCCAGGAGCAGACCGCTTACCAGAAAAAAGCAGCCGTCCCCTGTTCCGATTCCCTGGCTCAGCCAGGAAAATACCAGCAGGGCCACACCTGGCAGAAGGCCAGACAGATAAGGCAGACAGACCTCCCACACGCTCCCAGTGCCTGAACCATCTCCATATAAAGCAGCTCCTCCTGCCATGATCATTGGACGCACCACTGACTCCTCCACGGTATACAATGCCATAAAAACGGTCAGTACCTGAAACACCACTGCTGCCATTCCGGCCAAACATAATACCCATATCCTGATCTGTTTTGCTTTTAAGTCCTGCCAGGCCGCTGTCATCAGAAAAATTATAAAGATGCCCATGCGGGCCAGAACCAGAGTCATCGTCATTTTTGTCATCCTCCACCGCAATAAGAGCAGGCCCCCAGATGCTTTACCTCTTTTAATTTTACGGCCCGCACATAAGCCATGATCGCATTACAGTCCTGCATCGTATGGTAGCGTCCCCCGCTTGGCATAATGTAAACGGTGCTTCCCTTTCCTGCGTTTTTTGCACAGGAGGCGCATGGATAATATTTGCTGCCGTCTGTGTTCCGCTTACCGGATACACTTTCCCAGGCTACCGCAGTCAGCTTGTTTGACAGGTAATGGCAGCTCCGGTCCGGATGATAGCGCGTGCTGTTCTTCCCGACATATACAATCTGCTCATCCTCATCACCGGCATTCGCATCTGCCCCATAACGCCCTTCTCTTCCGATCCAGCACCGTCTCCGGCTTCGCACCGTGCGATGAAGGGAGGAAAGTCCGAGTACCGGAAACGGAAAGGAAATATCATATTCCATAACCAGATCCAGCGTCTCCCCATCCTCACGGATAGAAGATCCCAGCATACTGACGTGGGATACCCGTGCCGTGTCACAGTAATCCATTGTTTTTCCGTAGGCATAAATGGGAGCTGCTACGGCCGCTGCATTCTGGCAAAATGCCAGGGCTGCTTCCCCTGCCCCCGGAATGCTGCCTAAGTTTCCCCGCTCGACACTGTCCAGGAGATACGCATACTGGCTCAGTTCCTCTCCCACAGCTTCCAGGCCTGCCTGCATTTTCCGCTCTGTCATCATGATCCTGGCCGGAAGCATCAGACAGACTGAAGCAAAGATCAGGAGTGGCAGCACCAGGGATGCTTCCAGTGTCAGGGACGCGTTTAGGGAGGTGAAAGGGAATGCCCTGCTGGACTCATATTTCCTGCCGCATTTTGGGGCTGAGAACCATTTGTCTTTCTGAAAGGGGCTTCGTACTTGGAGAGGTACATTTGTTTTATTTTTCTGATTCGCCCGTTGTTTTCCACGGCTGACCAGATCTTTCATCCAGCAGAGCATTCCTTTTCACCTCCTTTTTAATAGCGCCGTTCTACTTTCACGGTCAGATTCATTCCCGTTTCCCGGTTTCCTGTCATGTTTTCCACAAATGCCGGAGAAAAGAACAGGTATTTTCCACAAACATTCCCGGACATGTGCACCTGATACACTCCGTTTCGCATGCGGAATCCGCTTTTTCCCTGTCCCAGATTCAGCTGGATCACATCCATGATCCGGTATTCCTGCCGGACTGCCGGTTCCACAAATAGCAGGATCTTCAGCCAGGAAAGATACGAAAGTCCGCGTTCCCCGCCTCCCGCTTCCAGTGTTCCATCCCGTCCTAAAACCAGCAGGTTTTCCACATCTAACGTCCAGTCCTCTGATGTTTTCAACAAAACCACCTTTTTCCCGGCCAGAAGTCCTTTTACGTCCATAAGTGCTTCCCCTAAAGCCCAGACTGACATAACAAAAAAGGTTGTCACCAGAATCAGCGGTGTGATGGAACCGGCACCTGTGATCACGGCTGCCAGCGCCCTGGCCTGTTCCCGCTTCCCGCTGTCAGAAAGAATATGGATCAGATTCAGGCCGGACCGGACTGCTAAAAGCTGGTGCACCGCATCGCTTAAATTTTCCCGGTCACTTGCGTTTCCAAACAGGAGGTATTCTATCTCGTAATCCAGAACCTGCGCCTGTGTTTCCAGCTGTATTTCCGGCTTTGTGCCGTCCCCCGTTGTTTCGCCTGGATCTGTCCCGGTCTTTGACAGACCTTTCCGTTTCTCCCTTTTCTCCGAAATATTCTTCTGCTCTGCTCCCGAACAAAACTGTGAGAAAAACATCCCGCAGTATTCATTCACCAGAACATGATCCACCATGCTGCCGCTCCCGGCACCCTCCTCATAGCTTTCTGTATGGGAAGGAAGCTCTGCTGTGCTGGCGAGCTTTTCCGATACCTGGTGTCCATCCGGCACCAGAAGGCCCAGCATTCCCTCCTGGTAAAGCTGTTCCACTTGCTTTAACCAGCCTTCTTTTTCTTTATCCTGAATGCCATGCGCAAACGATAAGACCGGGATTACGATACCCTCCAGTCCATTGCGCACCGGTCTCCACAGGCTCTCATAATCTGGCTCGCCGCCATCTCCGTCTTCATCGTCATCATCCTCCCATTCCTCAATCTCCCGTTCCACTTCATAGGAGAGCTCGATCAATGCTTCCAGACGCTGGATCTGCTCTGCACTGTTTGGGTCCAGATCCCGGATTTCCTGACGCCGTTTTCCATCTTCTGCTATGTATGCCTCGTATTCCTGGATTTCCTCCTCCAGGGCCGCTGCTGTCCCGGCACTGAAACGGTCCGCACGTGCATTCTGCTCCTGCCGGTCTGATGCCAGGACAGTGGCCAGCTTGTCTGCTTCTTTTTCATATTGCCGGACCAGTCCCGGAATCTTTCTTAATTCCCCGATCATCCGCTCTGCCTCCCGGCGAAATCCTGCACCGTCATAAGACGAGAGACTGTTTAAGCCCTGTTCACGGAATGTCCGCTGCCGGTCCAGATTTCCGCTGATATCTTCCAGAACCCGTTCCAGCTTCCACACATCCCGGGTCCTGAGGCGGTAGCTCTGTGCCATCTCAGTCACCGCCTCTGCCTCCCGCTCATAGTCCCAGAGCTCCGGCACGGCATCGCCCTCAAAATCCAGCTTCCATACTCCGTATTTCATGTAATCCAGGATTTCTTTCTCCAGATATGCACCATGACCGTCCGTGGCCCGCACAATTTCCTCCGCAGCCGTCTGCTCCAATGCCATAGGATACCAGTTTTTTGTTTCCAGATAAGGCAGCAGAAATCCTGCGAAATCCTGCTCAATCTCTTCCGGGCTTTCATATTCCGCAAACAACAAGCGATACCGGTCCCACAGTTCCCGGTGATACTGGCTGAATACAGAATCCATGGCAGAGGATGCTGCCATCTGCAAGTACCATCTTGCCCCGGCCGTCCGCGCCGACTCCATCAGCACACACAAAAATGCAAAAAGGATCATTAGGATCATGCTGATAAACACTGTGATCTGTCCGCTTAATCCCTGTTTTTTTCCATACTGCCTCATCCCACATCACATCCTGACCATGTATTCCTAATACACTTCCTTTGACTGGCTCTCGATCTCCTTAAAAATGTTTTCCAGCAGCTTGGTGATCTGGGCCTTGAAAATGATGACCAATCCAATGAGCACGACAAGGAGCAAAACAATCTCGATTGTGCCAACGCCTTCTTCCTGTTTCCAGAACGCGTTCCACTCCTGCAGCAGCTTATGTTCCTTCCAATTCTTCTTATTCATATGTTTCCCCCATTTCTTTTGTTATTTCGTAACTATCCAATATGTTTGCGCATTTACTTCACCCCATTGTCATCATGGCAGGCACCATGATAAAGATCATCACTACAAACAGCAGGAGCAGAAGCGGAGCCAGAAGCTTAGTCCCCGCTTCTTCCCCCAGTCTTCTCGCCAGATTTTTCCGCAGTTCAAATGCATCCACCACCTCTCTGTGCAAAAGCTCCCTCAGGTTTTTTGTTCCGGTCTTCCGGTTCTGTTCCAGGATGCTGCTCAGCTTTAAATATGGCTGAAGGCGGCACCGCCTTCCAAAATCCCGGTATGCGGCTCCCTCTGCCGTTCCATTTTCCATCTGGTAATAGGTCTGGCGCATTTCTTCGTAAGCAGGCCGTACCTTTTTCCCAGATACGTTTTCATAATCATGGACCATGCGGCCCCAGGCATTGCGCACTGTCATTCCGGCGCCTACCAGCACCTGCAGCTTTGACACCACCTCCGGATAATCCAGCAAAAGCTGCTGCTCCCGTTTTTTCTCCAGCTTCTGCTGGCCCGATTTTTCCTGCAACAGAAGAAGCATCGCCATCAGCACACCCAATAATGGAATCACAGCATAACTGTTTTTTTCTGCGCTTCGGTAAGACAACGCTTTCCCCTGATATTCCATTGGAAGCTGCAGCGATGATGACTGCTTTTGCTGTTCATCCAGACGGTTTACCTCTTTCGAAAAATGCTTTCTCAGCAGTTCCTCCTCCGTCAGTTTCTTAGGCACCAGCGTTACCGGCAGTTCAAAATCTGCCCGGTACTCGCCTGCTGAAAGCTCTGCCTGAAGCACCACCTCCTGTTTCTTTTCAATCTCAGCTTCAATCGTTCCGGCTGAAGACAAAAGCTCCGGCTCTGAAGAATGCCAGCGCACCCGCACACCATACTCATCCAGATAAGAGGGAAGCTTCAGATTTTCCGACACTGCCTGAAGACTCTCGTTCTTTCCGCGGATTTCTTCCTCCAGACTGTCCATGATCTCAAAAAACACCGCATCCGCTTCTTCTCTTGTGTAGACCCTTGGACTGACCTTTACCGTCACCGTCTGCTCTTCAGTTCCAAGGCCGCTTACTACCAGCTGTTCTTCTTTTAGTGAGCCACCATAGCCTTCCCTTTCCAGCTGCCCCTGTGACAAGCCATTTTCCTGATCCGGTGCCAGATAAGTCAGATACCCCCAAAGGAGCAGGCTGACTGCAACACAGACTCCCGGGCGCAGGAAGCTGCTTTTTGCAATCCTGCTTCGCCACATTCTGATCTGTTCTATCCACCTTCGATTGTTTTTGCCCGCTTCTGTTTTGCTTTGTCCAGTTCTTTGCGGCTCTGTTTTGCCATAACGTATTCCGTTTTGCAGCGGTCTTCTCTGGACACTCCTGCCCTGCATTGATTTATATTTGTTTCTTTCGTTTTGTCCTCCACCGCCTGCTCTCATACTACACCTCAATGTCGAGAATCCGCTCTGACAGCCAGAAGGCAGTCAGATATAATCCCATACACAATGTCATAAGGCACCGTCCCATTCCGGTCCGGTACATCTGGTCAAAGAAGCCCGGCGAGGTTCCTTCCACATAGAAAACGATGAAAAAAGGAATCAGGTTCATGATCTTCTGCTCAAACTGTCTCGACGCTGTCAGCGTCATGATCTCTTCTTTTACCTGCATCTTATCCCGGATCACTTCCGCCGTGTGGCGCATGATGCTTCCCAGATCACCTCCTGTCCGCTTTCCGATTCCCAGCACCTCTGCCAGATTCTGCACATCCTCCAGCCCGCTCCGGGCGGCAAACTCCAAAAGCACCTGCTCCACATTCCGGTTGGTCCGGATCTGCTGCACCATTCCGGAAAACTCCTGAACGATCAGTCCTTTTTCCCCATACAAAAGCCGCAACTCCTCCAGACTCACTGCCATGGCATTTTCCATGGCGTAGCCTGCACTAAGCGATGCTGCCAGGATCACCATAGCTTCCTTAAACTGCTGTGCTAAAAGGAGCTTGCGTTTTTTTAAACGCTGTCTTCGCTCCCTCCAGAAAAGAAGAAAAACACTGACCGGCAGCAACAGCAGAAATACCTGCATGCTGCGGTAAAACACATAAGCAAATAAGCCGCTCACTGCCGCACTTTTTCCAAGCACCCATGCAAACTCCTTTGCTGACAGGTGATACTGGTTATAATCCAGTCCCTGCTGTTTCCCAGCCTGCTGCCTGCAGTTTTTCCCGGTTTTTAAGGTTCCCGACCCGGACCAGCGTGCCCGAAACCCTTCCTTTTCCGCTCCGTTGCAAAGCTCTGCTCTTACCGCACTTTTCTGGCTCTCCCCGCTCCTTTTCCTCATCTGCATCCCTTCTTTCCATAAAACGGTAAAGCGGGTTTAGCTGGATCTCCCCATCCGAAAAGCCTGTCACCTCCATAATCTCCAGCACCCTCCTGCTCCGGTCCCGGAGTCTCCCAAGGTGAACCAGAATATCTATCGCCGAGGCGATCTGCCCCCTTACCGCAGGCAGCGGCAGGTCTGCAGCCATCAGCGTCATGGTTTCAAGCCGGGAAAGCATATCCCGCGCACTATTCCCATGTCCTGTGGAAAGGCCAAAATGTCCGGTGTTGAGCGCCTGCAGCATGTCCAGGCATTCTTTTCCACGGACCTCCCCAACGATCAGGTAATTGGGGCGCATTCGCAAGGATGCCCGGATCAGATCACTGATCTCGACTGCACCTTCGCCCTCTGCATTCGCTCCCCGGGTCTCCAGGCGCACCAGATTTGGCACCTGGGTGATCTGCAGCTCTGCAGAGTCCTCAATCGTAATGACCCGCTCTGTCTCGGGAATATAAGATGATAACGCATTCAAAAATGTGGTCTTTCCGGATCCGGTTCCGCCACTGATGAAGATGTTATACCCGGACCGCACCAGCATCCCCAAAAATTCTGCCGCCTCTTCCGTTAAAGAGCCATAGTGGATCAGACGCTCAATGGTGATCGGTTCCGGAAATTTCCGGATCGTCACCACCGGTCCCTCCAGGGCAATGGGTGGAAGTACGATGTGTACACGGGAACCATCTTCTACCAGCCTTGCATCCGCGATCGGCCTGCTTACATTCACCACCCGGTTGATCTTGCTGACAATCTGCTGGATCATATCCTCAAGCTGCTCTACGCTCTCAAAGCTGTGCTCCCAGCGTTCCAGCCTTCCTCCCCGCTCAACAAAAATATGGTCTTTTCCATTTACCATGATCTCTGTCACTTCCGGGTCATCGACCAGCTCCTGCAAAATATCAAGCCGCCGGAAGCTGTCAAACAGCCGGTTTTTCAGCTCAATGCGCTCTCCCAAAGGCAGGTAGCGGTGTTCTGCCTGACCTGCGATTGCCTGGTCGATGCAGTCGTACAATTCCTCATCCCCAATCTGATCCAGACCAGACAGTCCTTCCCGCACCTCCATGCGAAGAAGGTCCAGAAGATTTTTCTCCTGTTCTCGCGGGTCACTTCCCGCTGCCGCATGCTCCGCTCCCACATTTGTCAAAGCCACATCTATCACCTCCCCACAAAATTGTTATCCTTCACATGTATATGCCCGGCAACGGGGTTTTGGTTTTTCCTCCTTATCTTAATTCCCGCACAAAGTCTCCCAGCTCTCCCCACAAAAGCTGCTCCAGGTAATTTTCCCGGACAAGAGCCTGCCCTGGTCCCGGGAGCTTTAAAAACCGCAGCTTTTCCCAAATCACACTGCGCCCGGACCGTTTTAAGTATTCCTTCCACTCCTCCAGCTTTGCAGCTGATACGACATCCTCCTTTACCGGGACATATACCAGGTCACAGACTGACAAAAGTTCCTCTGCCCCGCCGCAAAACATTCCTATATCCAGAAGCAAGGTTTCATAAGCACCGTCTGCTGCGATCCGCCGGATCAGCCCGGTAAATACTTCCTGGCTGATCCCGTTTTTATCCTCCGCATTGGTAAGCGGCGGAATATAATCCAGCCCACCCCAGTTGTAAGTCACGCTGCCCAGACGCACTGGACTGTATTCCCGCTGGATGTAATAATACAGCAGGTCTGAGAGTCCGCTGGTATACACCGTTGCTGTCAGGGCAGACAATGCGGAAAATTCCTCCAGCGTAAGATACAAGACCTTTTCATCCCGCGCCAGCACCTGTCCAAGTGTCAGTGCAAAGCTTGTTTTCCCGCAGCGGCCAATTGGGGAATACACACCAACGATCTGGCTTCTTCTGCCTGTTACCGTCATAAGCGGCAGAATTTCCTGTGGCTGGTACCAGGACATCACTTCCCGCAGAAGGCTGTCCGAAGCCTGGTATTTATACACCACGGCTTCTCCTTCTTTTGCCAGTCCGGTCTCACTAAGGCGCACAATCTGCGCCGCCCGGATCCCGATCAGCTCTTCTTGCGTGACGGAGTCCCCCACCAGGAGGATCGCAATCTCCTCCCGCTCCGAAAATTCCCGCAGCTTCTCCAGACTGGTAAATGCCACCACCCGAAACGGTACCTGTTCCCTCTGGTTTGCAAATTCTGCAAACCGGTCCGCATACCTGGAGTCCACATCATAAACCGCCATAATCTTTTTTATTTCACTCATCCCCCTTATCCTGTGACCTCTTGGCCTGATCCCTGCCACATGCCCACGCCAATGTGCAGTTTCCACAGCAGCCTTTCTCATTACACAGGCGGCTTCCTTTCAAAACTCCTTTCTTTCACAGGCTTCCATTATCTACAAGAAAGAATGTGCCTTGGCACATTCTCGCGCCGAG
>OGIO01000366.1_pt1 | contig 57867 bp, 58 predicted proteins | sample 1571841 | NCBI WGS metagenome assembly OGIO01 (sample SAMEA2582111, study PRJEB24529) | metagenome | biome: Human gut stool | place: China | collected 2011
GTCCAAATAAAGTGGCAAAAGTCGTTGACGGGAAACTGCACATTGATGAGGAGCTTTGCAGACACTGCGGAAGGTGTGTGGGAAAATGTCCGTTCCATTCCATCCCGGATGGTACCTACGGATTCAAGATCTATATCGGCGGACGCTGGGGAAAACAGGTGTCCCAGGGACGTGCACTTGGCAAGATCTTTACCAGCAAGGATGAGGCACTGAACGTGATCGAGAAAGCAATCCTTCTGTATCGTGACCAGGGCTATGTGGGTGAGCGTTTTGCCAATACCATCGAGCGGCTTGGCTTTGAAAATGTGGAAAAGCAGCTTCTCTCTGATGAGATTCTGGATAGAAAAGAAGAGATCCTGACAGCAGAGCTGAAAACCAAATAAAATGGGATGGAATTCCATCTTGCAACCATAGAATCAACATGATATAATCCTATATTAGTGATGACGAAGATGACATTTCAAATAATTTTGCAATGTCATCTTTTTTCCATTATGTAAACTACAAGAGGGAAGCGAGGAAATACTCATGAAAGAAAAGAAGAAAATGTCGCTGGCCATGCAGATCTTTATTGCACTGGTACTGGCCATTATTGCAGGTCTGCTGATGCAGAATTATGCAGATTTTGCAACCAACTATATTAAACCGTTCGGAACGATCTTCCTGAACCTGATCAAATTTATTGTGTGCCCGATTGTTCTGTTCTCCATCATGTGTGGTATCATTTCCATGAGTGATATCAGGAAAGTCGGATCTATCGGACTGAAAACCGTTGTCTTTTATCTGTGCACTACTGCATTTGCCGTAACCATCGGACTGGTTGGCGGTAATCTGTTCAAGGGAATGTTCCCGGTGGTTGCAACCACGGATCTGTCCTATGAGGCTGCAGAGGCAACCTCCTTTATGGATACGCTGGTAAATATTTTTCCGTCCAACTTCATCTCTCCAATGGTAGAGGCGAATATGCTTCAGGTCATCGTGATGGCTATTATTCTTGGTTTTGCCATTATTCTGGTGGGTGAGAAAAATGTCCGTGTGGTAAATGCATTTAACGATCTGAATGAGATCTTTATGAAATGTATGGAAATGATCCTGAAGTTATCACCGATCGGTGTGTTCTGCCTGCTGTGCCCGGTTATTGCATCCAATGGTCCGACCATCATCGGTTCTCTGGCTATGGTACTGCTGGCTGCTTATATCTGCTATTTTGTACATGCAGTGGTTGTTTACTCTCTGACAGTCAGCACACTGGGCGGCATGAGTCCTGTGAAATTCTTCAAAGGAATGATGCCGGCGATCATGTTTGCATTTTCCAGTGCATCTTCTGTGGGAACTCTGCCGATCAACTTAAGCTGTACCGAGAAGCTTGGTGCAAAACGTGAGATCGCTTCCTTCGTTCTTCCGCTGGGAGCAACTATCAACATGGATGGTACTGCTATCTATCAGGGCGTATGTGCGATTTTTATCGCATCCTGCTATGGTATTCAGCTGACTCTGCCGCAGATGCTGACCATTGTCCTGACCGCAACTTTGGCTTCCATCGGAACCGCAGGTGTACCGGGAGCAGGTATGGTTATGCTGGCAATGGTACTGACCTCTGTTGGACTTCCAATCGATGGTATCGCGCTGGTAGCAGGTGTTGACCGTATCTTCGATATGGGTCGGACAACCGTTAATATTACCGGTGATGCAGCTTGTACCATGGTCGTATCCAATATGGAAGCAAAAAAAGAAGTACGCAAAGCAAATAAATAGTGAGCAGTAAATTATTGGGGAGTAAAATCATTTTGAATGATTTTACTCCTCTTAATTTTTGGGTATAGCATAAATTTATTTATGCAGTTACGATCCAGGTATTATAGCCCATCCGCTTCAGCTCCTGCTCCAGATCGATGGCATTCTGCAGGTTATAAAAAGCGCCCACCTGTACCCGGTAGAGAGGACGGTCAACTGGTTTTTCCGCAGCAGGCTGACCGTCAGAAGCTTCATTCTCAGTGGAAGTCAGCGTATCCATGATGCCATCGGCGATAGCCTGGGCAATCTCGTCGAGACGGGTGTCAAAGAGCTTATTGTCTTCAGCACTGTCGATAAATCCAACTTCTACAAGGATCGCAGGCATCTTTGTCCGGCGAAGTACTGCCAGATTCGGCCGTGCCTCCACGTTAATATTCCGGAAGCCTACGCCTTCCAGATTCTTATTGATGGCCTCTGCCATGGTGAGTTTCTGCCCATTTAAGTCATAGACCAGAGACTGGACACCATGGTAGCTGCCTGGAACCTCACTCATATTCCGATGAATGGAGATAAAGAGATCCGCATCTGTATCGTTGGCAAGCTGGGCTTTCTGAATCACCGACTGATTGATATTTCCAGTTCTGGTATAGTCCACATCATATCCGCTGCGGGAGAGAATTTCGCCCACTGCCATGGCAAGACGGAGCGTATCATCACTTTCACGGCGGCCATTATAGACAGCACCGGGATCACTGAGTCCATTATGTCCGGCATCGATCACAATTTTTGTTGCCATAGAATGCACAAACCTTTCCAGGCTTTTTTATAAACTATGAAACTGCCTACAAAGTTGTGACTTGAGTGATCATTTCACTGAAGGAAGGATGAGGGCGGATCACAGAGGCCATTTCTTCCAGAGTGAGCTTAAGATCTTGTGGCTTTTAGCAGCAAGTCCCTGTTCCTTTGCCTGATCCAGTGTCAGTCCGACAGATGCGATCTCAGGAGTAGCATAGATGCAGGATGGAACGAGATCAAGAAGCGGATCAACTGACCAGGAGACAGAACAACTATCTGTATCGGATGTGGATCTGGCAGCGATGTGATGGACCGCATGGAGTCCCTGAGCAGTAGCAGCATGTGCCAGCTGCAGCTTTCCGTTTACATCGCCGATGGCATAGATGCCGGAAATGCTGGTCTGAAAATGTTCATCAGTCAGGATCCGTCCTCGTTCCATGGAAGGAGCAAGGCCATCAGCAAACAGACTGGCTGTATAAGGTTTTCGACCGGTAGCGATCAGAACAGCCTGAGCTGTGCAGGTGCAGACCGTATCTTTTTCCGTGTAGGTGCATAAGATGCCATCTTCGGTGGATTCAAAAATTCTGAAAATTATGAAAGGAAGTCAGGGACTGGATTTTTTTTCATAGATAAGGTATGATGGGCAGAGATTTATGTTACAGACTCATTCAGGAGGCAGAAGAGATGAATACGGAAAAGAACAGACAGGCATTGGGGATTATTATGACTTTGACAGGTGCTGTATTCTGGGGATTGTGCGGAAGCTGTGGCCAGTTTTTGTTTCAATATAAAGAAGTGACATCGGACTGGCTGGTACCGATCCGACTGACTGGAGCCGGGGCATTGATTCTGCTTCTGTTATTCATCAAAGACAGAGAAAATGTATTTGCCATGTGGAGAGAAGCGCGGGGGCGGCGGGACATTCTGATCTTTGCGCTTATTGGCATGATGCTTTGTCAATACGGGTATTTCACAACGATCCAGTATTCCAACGCAGGAACAGCCACGGTGCTGCAGTACACAGGACCGGCCATGATCCTTGTGTATCTGTGTATTCGGAACCGCAGAAGACCGAAAATATATGAGGTGGTTGCATTGTTCTGCTCTATGTTCGGAACATTTATTCTGGCAACCCATGGAAATCCGTCAGAACTGGCAATTCTGCCACAGGCATTGTTTTGGGGAATGGTGGCGGCGGCAGCACTGGTTGTTTACACGTTGCAGCCTGCATATTTGATGAAAAAATATACGACACTTCTGACCATCGGATGGGGTATGTTTATCGGCGGTCTGGCATTGACAGTGCTGCGGCAGCCATGGAAGATCCATCCTGTTGTGGATGGGGAGACCATTCTGGCACTGGCAGTCATCATTTTGCTGGGAACAATCCTGGCATTTTACTGCTACCTGACAGGTGTGCAGATGGTAGGAGCAACCAATGCGAGCATGCTTGCGTGTGTAGAGCCTGTGGCAGCAACGGTGATCTCTGTGCTGTGGCTGAAAGTAGAGTTTCAGATGATTGACCTGATTGGATTTGTATTTGTATTATCCACCGTGTTTATTGTATCATTAAACCAGAAAAAGGACCAAAATTCATAGAAAAGAGGATAGAAGATGGATCAACAGACAAAATTTAAGACAGCATTGGCGGCGCTGGCAGCCAGTGCAGAGACAAAAGACAGGAAACTTACTAAAGCAGATGTGAAGGAATTTCTGGAGGATATGGATCTTGGCGAAGAGCAGATGAAACTGGTGTATGCTTATCTGGCTTCCAAGCATATTCATGTGGAGGGAGCAGAACTTCCCAAGGTGGAGGATACACCTTATTCCCAGGAAGAACAGGAATTTTTGAAGCAGTATGAAAAGGATCGGAAGGCTTTTCGACAGTGTGCGGAAGAAGAAAAAGCTGGATTGTTTGCGAAAGCAGCAGATGGTGATGTGCAGGCAAAACATCACCTGGCTGAGCATTATATGAATTGGGTGCTGGAGATCGCGGAAGACTATGCTCATCGGGGAATGATGATCCAGGATCTGATCCAGGAAGGAAATATCGGATTGCTGATCGGACTGGACACATTGGGACTTATGGAAGAAGGACTGACTTCTGAGGAACATCTGGAAAAGGAGATCCGCCATGCGATCCGTTCTGCTCTGGATGAGCAGGAGGGAGAGAAGAGCACCGGTGACGAGATTACAGAGAAGCTGAACAAGATGGCAGATGCTATAAGTGAGCTGACCGAGGATCTGGGCAGACAGGTATCTCCGGATGAACTGTCCCTTTATCTGGATATGTCTCTGGAAGAGATCGAGGATCTGTTGCGGATCGCAGGAGAGACCATTGAAGTGGCCGACTCCCCGAAGGCATAAAGCGATGGAGAATGTGATGGAACGGGAAGAAAAGATGCAGTTTGCGGTGCTGATCGATGCGGAAAATGTCAGCGCCAGATATGTACAGGTGATTTTTGACGAGCTGGAGAAATATGGATTTGCTTCCTGCCGGAGGATTTACGGCAACTGGTCCAAAGAGTCTGGCTGGAAGGAAAATATTCTGCTGGAGTATTCGGTGACGCCGATTCAGCAGTTTTCCTACACATCCGGCAAAAACAGTACAGATATGGCTATGGTTATTGATGCTATGGATCTGCTTTACCAGAATAAGGTGGACGGATTCTGTCTGGTAACCAGTGACAGCGACTTTACCAGACTGGCCATGCGGCTCAGGGAGGAGAAGAAGTATGTGCTTGGTATGGGAGAATCCAAGACGCCACTTGCACTGACCAGGGCTTGCAACAAATTTGTCCATCTGAATCTGATCAATGATGCAGGCAAGGATAACAGTCATGTATCCACATCCCAGACAGGTTCAGGTGGAGATGATAGTGTCACCAGCATTGAAAATGTGGAAAATGCGATTCTATCTCTCTTGAATGAGGTTGGAGGAGAAGTAGACCTGGCGTTGGTGGGACAGCGGCTGTCTGATAAGTTTCCGGACTTTGATGTGCGAAATTATGGGTATTCCAAGTTGAGTGTCTTTCTGACGCAGGAACTGCCGATCCTTCGGGTACACCGGGAAAATAACAATTACCGGGTTGGTAAGATGGAGAAAGTTTCCAGAGAAAAGATTGAAAAAGAGATTCTCTCAATCATTCAGAAAAATGGGGGAACGGTAGATAATCTTGCCATGATCAATGAAGAACTGAAGAACCGGTATAATGGATTTGACTTGAAGGACTACGGTTATAGCCGAGTATCTGGTTTCCTGAGAAGTATCAAAGGACTCAGTGTAGACGGAAATGTAGTAAGAATTAAAAAATAACCAGAGATTATGAAATAAAAGCGGGCGTGGGAATCTGTATGCATACGAGCTCATACGATTCCCGCACTCGCTTTCTATGTATGATTTCTGGTTATATACTTGAAGTTTTTACTGCACTTCCGGAACTACGATCTTACCCGCAACTGCACAGGCTGCAGCAGTGACTGGGGAAGCGAGGAAGATCTCCACTTTGGAGGTTCCCATACGTCCCAGAAAGTTACGGTTATTGGTGGCTACTACACGCTCGCCATCGGTCAGAATACCGCCAGTACGGCCGCAGCACAGACCGCAGCTTGGGTGAGTGATCATGGCACCGGCTTCTGCCAGTGTAAGAAGTGTTCCGTCTGCCAGAGCCTGCTCGTAGATCTTACGACTGGCAGGAGTCACGATCAGTTTGGTGAACGGAGCCACTTTTTTGCCTTTCAGTACAGCGGCTGCGCGCTGAAGATCCTCCAGACGGCCATTGGTACAGGAACCAATAAACACCTGATCAATGGAAGTGCCAATAAGCTCGCTGACTGGATGAATGTTGTCCACCTGAGACGGGCAGGCAAGTACTGGTACGAAATCTTCTGCATTGTAGTGGATGGTGCGGACATATTCAGCATCCGGATCGCCAACCAGAGAACGTTCTGCATCGGTAAGCTCAATCTGGCAGTATTCTGCGGTCTTTTCATCCGGTGTGAACAGGGCGCATTTTGCTCCTGCCTCGATGGCCATATTTGACATGGTCATACGGCTGGCAACACTCATATTTTCCACAGTATCACCGGAAAACTCCAGAGCCTGATAGGTTGCACCGTCTGCGCGGAGATCGCCGATCAAAGTCAGGATGATATCTTTGGAAGTTACATTAGAAGGAAGCTTTCCTTCAATCACCACTTTGATTGTCTGCGGTACTTTGATCCACATAGTGCCAGTTCCAAGAATACTTGCCATCTCGGTGTAACCGATACCGGAAGAAAAAGCGCCCACACAGCCGTATGTGGTGGTGTGGCTGTCGGTTCCGAATACAATATTTCCTGGCTTTACATACAGGGCTTCAGTCATAAGCTGATGGCAGATGCCATCGCTTCTGTGTACATGTTTCATGCCGTATTTCTCAGCAAATGCATTTCCAACATGAAAATGCCTGGTGTCATCCACCTGGCTGGCAGGAACCAGATGATCATAGATCAGAACAACCTTATCCGGGTCCCACAGCTTTTTGAATCCCATCTCTTCGAACTTTTCAGCTACAAACGGAATAAAGATGTCGTGGATCATGACGCGGTCCACATTTACGGTTACAATGTCGCCGGGGCGAACAGCATGGCCCACATTGCGGCTTACAATTTTTTCAATAATAGTCTGTCCCATCTGCTAGTCCTCCAGTCCGTTCAGCTGGCGCATGGCTTTTACCAGTCCGCCTGCATTGATAATGTCCATCAGGTTCTGTGGAAGAGATGCGATCGGGTACTCTTTTCCGTCACAGACAACTTTTTCTCCAACGGTAACCTCGATCTTTTCACCTTCGGTCACTACATCGCGAAGATCGGGGTTCTCAATGAGCAGAAGCCCGTTGTTGATGGAATTGCGGAAGAAGATCCGGGCAAAGGATCTGGCAATCACGCAGCGGATGCCCAGTGCCTTGATGATCTCCGGCGCCTGTTCCCTGGAAGAACCACAGCCGAAATTCTTGCCGGCTACGATGATATCGCCAGGCTTGATCTGGGATGCGAGTTCCGGGCGGAGCGGAGAAAATGCGTAAGGGGTCATGTCCTGCACTGTTTTCAATGCCAGGTACTCGGTGGGAATGATGATGTCAGTATCAATATCATCGCCCAGAACCCATACTTTTCCAGTAAATGTTTCACTCATATATGAAGTCTCCTTTTATGTGTCGTTAAATATTCATTCAGAGCCGTAATTGTCCGGTACAAATTAGTCCAGCATATCTGCAGTCGCGATTTCCCCTTTGATAGCGGATGCGGTAACTGTAGCGGCACTTGCCAGATAGACGAAGGAATCACGGTGTCCTGCACGCCCCTTGAAATTACGGGTGCCGGTACTGATTAAAGTCTCTCCTTCTCCGATGACGCCCTGGCAGCTTCCCCAGCAGACACTGCAGTTGGGGTTCATAACAATGGCTCCGGATTCCATGAAGATCTGGAGCAGCCCTTCTTTTAAGGCTTCTTTATAAACGACCTGACTGGCAGGAACCACCAGAAAACGGACCAGAGGATGCACTTTTCTGCCTTTTAAGAGAGCAGCTCCCACACGGAGATCTTCGATACGTCCGTTGTTGCAGGAACCTAAGAATGCCTCATCGATCTTGATGCCGGCAGCTTCTCTGGCAGGGCATACATTATCCACAAAATGAGGTTTTGCCACAATAGGAGTGATGGTAGACAGGTCAATATCATAAGTGGATGCAAAGACAGCATCCTCATCGCTGACAAAGCATGCTTTTGGCTCGCGGCCATGCTCATGAAGATAATCAAGAGCAATATCATCCACTTCCATAAGAGCAGTCTTGGCACCGGCTTCCACACAGAGGTTGCAGATGGCAATACGGTCACTCATGGTCAGTGTTTTTAAGCCTTCACCTGCAAATTCCATAGCTTTGTAGTTGGCTCCGTTGGCACCAATCTTACCGATGATGGTAAGGATCAGATCTCTGGCATAGACACCTTCCGGCAGCTTTCCGGTCAGGTTAAAACGCAGAGTCTCCGGAACCAGAACCCAGGATTTACCGGTGACCATGGCATAGAGGTAGTCAGTACATCCAACACCGGTACCAAATGCACCCAGTGCACCATAAGCGCAGGTGTGGCTGTCAGCACCGAAGATCAGCTCGCCGGGGCATACATGATTCTCCATCATGATCTGATGGCAGACACCTTGTCCCTCATAGAAGGTAATGCCGTGTTCTTTGGCAAAATCACGCATTTTTTTCTGGGAAGCAGCAGTCTTTGGGCTGTCAGACGGAACGTTGTGATCCACGATCCAGACCAGCTTGCTCACATCGGCAATGTGTGGATGCTTTAATTTTGTATTGTACATATCAATGGTCAGATGTGTGGTTCCGTCGTTGCTCATGAGGCGATCCACTTCTACGGTATGAATATCACCCGGGCGAACGGATTCCACACCAGCAGCCCGTGCAATGATTTTCTCGGCAATGGTCATTCCCATATTAGTCTTCCTCCTTATTCAATGATGCGATCAGGCCACCCTGATCCAGAATGTTCTGCATGTATGGCGGAAGCTTGGTGCAGACAAATTTCTGCCCATTTACGGAAGCAATGCCGTCTGTCAGGGACAGTTCCATCTGGTCACCGTCCTCGATGTGGTCATACAGGTCTTTGCAGACAATGACCGGAAGACCGATGTTGATGGAGTTGCGGTAGAAAATACGTGCAAATGATTTTGCAATCACAGCGCGTACACCTAAAGCTTTTAAGACGCTTGGAGCCTGCTCTCTGGAAGAACCGCAGCCGAAATTCTCAGCAGCAACTACAAAATCGCCGGGTTTTACTTTGGATGCAAAATCCGGATCGAGAGACTCGAAGGTATGTGTTTTCATTTCGTCGATCGTCGGGAAAAGCAGATACTGAGATGCAATGATCTGGTCGGTATCCACATCCGTGTGAAATTTGAATATTGTTCCCATTTCTGGAAATCCTCCTTGATGTATAGGTATTTGTCTGGTGTTTGCGAATGACACTGGTCAGACATATTTATAAAAAGCGGACAACTGAGCATTCAGCAGTCCGCTTTTTTGACGTAAATTATTCTTCTTTGGTATCTTCAGCAGCAGGCGGATCCGGAAGATAAATGTGCACATTTTTGATCCGGTTCTTTTCCACAGAATCAACCACGAGGCGGATGCCGTTTTCTGTAGTGACTTCATCACCGACTTCAGGGAGACGGTCAAGAAGTTCAATAATAATACCGCCGACGGAGTCGTAATCTTCGGATTCCAGAGAAAGTCCTTTTTCCTCCAGATCCAGTGCATCGTTCAGGTCATCCAGATTCATGGCTCCTGCAACAATGTATTCCTGATCAGAGAGACGGGTGACAAGCTGTTCCTCATCCTCGTCATACTCATCACGGATGTCGCCAACGATCTCTTCCAGAAGATCCTCGATGGTGACCATTCCGGCTGTAACGCCATATTCATCCAATACGATTGCCATATTGGTAGAACTTTTCCGCATCTCAAAGAGAAGGTCGGAAGTTTTTTTATGTTCATGTGTGAAAAGCACACTTCGCAGGACATTTCTTGCATTAAAATGCTCTTTGTCATCGTAGATCAGCAGGTCTTTTACATTGATCATTCCAATCACGTTATCTGTGCTGTCTTCGTAGACTGGATAACGGGTGTATTTATCCTCACTGTACAGATCGATGACTTCCTGATAGGTATAATTCACATTCATAAAACTCATGTCCACTTTGGGAACCATGATGTCCTTTGCGGTGGCGTCTCCAAAATCAAAAACATTGTTGATCATGTCGCGTTCTTCTGGCTCGATCACGCCGTCCTCGTGGCTGACATCCACGATTGTACGGATATCTTCCTCAGTATAGCTGTCAGATTTTGCATTGGGATCCACTCTCATAAGAAAGAGAATACCAAGGGACAGCTTGTTCATGATGAAGATCAGCGGGGTGGCGATCACCATCCATGTGTAGATGCACTTTGCGTTGGCGAGAGCAATCTTTTCGGCATTGATCGTAGCACAGGTCTTAGGTGTGATCTCACCGAATACCAGTACGATCAGTGTGAGAACACCAGTAGAAATGCCGGCTGCCACAGCGGCAAGTCCGGTTCCGGCCAGCCACCTGGTCGTGAGGATCGTTGCCAGGGAGGAAGCGGAAATGTTCACAATGTTGTTTCCAATTAAAATGGCACTCAGCATCTTTCCCTGATCCTCAATCACCTTGCCAAGAATCACCGCCTGGGGATTCCCGTCTTCGATGAGATTACGGATACGGATCTTGCTGACTGTCAGCAGTGCAGTCTCCGACGATGAAAAATACGCGGAGAGACCAATCAGGGCAATCAATATCAGCACCTGTATGGCGTCACTTGAATCCAAAGTAAATTCACTCCTTTTAACTAAATGTATTGATGTACAGTTATCATCTAATATACGATAAATCAAAAAAAAATGCAATAGGCAGAGAACGAAACATGTGACATAGAAGCTGGTGTCCACACATAAAATGAATTAGCGAAAGAAAGGGGAGTGTGCATATGAAATATCCTTATACATATATCGATCAGGCTGTGCGGATGCTGAAAGCATTGGTTGCATCCTACATTGTGACAGGACTTCTGCTTCTGCTGACCGCAGGACTTTTGTATCGCTTTGAATTAAGCGAAGGAAAAGTACGGATCATGATCATTGTGACCTATATTTTATCCTGCTTTGCTGGTGGATTCTTAAGTGGGAAAATGATGAAAAACAAGAAGTTTCTTTGGGGAATTCTTGTGGGACTCCTGTATTTTGGGATCATGCTGCTCGTCTCCCTTGCCGTGAACCGACAGCTTGACCAGACTGCCGCCAACTTCGTGACGACTATGGTGCTGTGTCTCCTTGGCGGCATGCTAGGTGGGATGTGCGCGTAAAGCATGAGCCGTGCGACGAATACCATGGAAAGCTTTTGAATGCTTGCATTCATAAAGCTTTGTATGGTAGGCGTCATAGGGCGAAGCCCGCGAGTTTGGAACCGAAGGTTTCAAACTTGCGCACGGCTCATGGAAAACTTGATGAAGACAGGCGTCATAGGGCGAAGCCCGCGAGTGAGTGACCGAAGGTCACGAACTGCGCACGGCTCATAAAAATCCCTTACACCTGCACTTCCCCAGCGAGAATCTTCTTATAATCTTCATAATTCTTCTGGAGCAGCTCCGGCGTATTGAGCTGATACGGACATTTCTTCATGCACTGGTTGCAATGGAGACATCCTTCGATCTTCTTCATATTTTCCTGCCAGGTCTCGTTAAGCCAAGCCTTGGAAGGTGCACGGCGGACCATGAGGGACATGCGGGCACAGTTGTTGATCAGGATCCCTGCCGGACATGGCATGCAGTATCCGCAGCCGCGGCAGAAGTCGCCGATCAGTTCACTTTTCTCTTTCTCGATGAAAGAGAGGATCTCATCATCCAGCGCGGGCGGCTGATCCATGTAGGAAAGCCATTCTTCCAGCTCAGACATCTTCTGGATGCCCCAGATTGGAAGCACATGGTCAAATTGAGTCATGAAAGCAAAGGCAGCTCTGGAGTTATTGATCAGACCTCCGGCCAGACCTTTCATGGCAATAAATCCCATATTGTGTTCCTTGCACATACGGACAAGCTCCAGTTCTTTTTCGGTTGAAATATAGCTAAAAGGAAACTGTAAAGTTTCATATAATCCAGATTCAATACATTCTTTGGCGACGTCAAGCTTATGGGAAGTGACACCGATATGACGGATCTTTCCTTGTTCTTTTGCTTCCAGCATACATTCGTACATGCCAGTCCCGTCGCCTGGGCGGTAGCACTGATCCACACAGTGGAACTGATAGATGTCCAGATAGTCAGTCTTCAGCAGACGTAAGGATGTGTCCAGCTGTTCTTTGAAATCTTTCGGGGTGCGTCCCATGGTCTTGCTGGCAATGAAGATCTTGTCACGCATGCCTTCAAATGCATGTCCCAGTTTTTCTTCGCTGTCACTGTAAGCTCTGGCAGTATCGAAGAAACGCATACCTCCGTCGTAAGCTCTGCACAGGATCTGAACAGCAGTATCCAGATCAACTCGCTGTACCGGGAGTGCGCCGAATGCATTCTGCGGAACAGTGATGCCTGTGGTTCCTAAAGTGATCATTTTCATAATGAAGTCCTCCATATGAATTTTCTTTTGTTCCAGATTATTCGGTCATCGGGCAATGCCGGGTGACTATTTGGATTTGTAATATAACATGCAGTGGCAAAATCCTTCAAAATCCGGATCATTGATCTGATCCCGGAATTCTTTGCACATACATTTGTTTTCTTCGGTACGTTCTAATCTGCAGGGACAGTAGCCGCCGGTGCGCTTTAAGCCTTCTTTTACGGTCTTGACCACTTCTGCGTCAGGATTTAGTGTGATTTTTTTCATGATGTACCTCCTTTGTTCTGACTACTTATCATATTAGAATAAATGATAAATAACTGTCAAGTAGGCAAACCTTACTCTTCTTTTACGAGCAGCTTCTTATAGGAAGCGTCGATTCCAAGCGCACCCAGTGGAGCAGTGATAATGATCGCCATGACGGCCACAGACAGGACGATTTTTCCGCAAGTCAGCCCGGCGGCCAGGGGAACAGAACCGATGGCTGCCTGAACGGTTGCTTTTGGCAGGTAGGCAATCACGCAGAAACTTCGTTCTCTGAGGGAGAGGGGAGTGCCAATGGTACAGATCCAGACACCCGCTGCGCGAAATATAAGAGCGCCAAGAATCAGTAGAACAGCGGTAAGTCCGGCTTCCAGCGTGTAACGGATATCTACCGCAGCACCTACAAGGACGAACAGGATTACTTCTGCTGCCAGCCAGAGCTTGCCGAATTTGTCAGAGAGACGCTTGGATACAAAAGTTGTGCTTTTCAGTTTCAATGTGCATGCCATGCTGGTGACAGCAAGAAGACCGGAGATTGCCAGTTTGCCTTCCAGCCATCCTTCCATGGCGATCAGCAAAAAGGAGCAGCCCAGAATAATGATGACCTTCATGCTGTTGCGGACACAGTGTTTTCTGGCGTATGCCGTTTCAAAAAAGAAGAACAATCCATAGCCAAACATGATACCAAGTAAAATACCGCATACAATGGAGACTGGAATATTCAGAAATGCAGCAATATCAGCACTTCCACCCTGCGCCATGCTTAAAAATGTAGTGAACAGAACGATTACAAAAATATCATCGCAGGAAGCTCCGGCAAGGATCATCTGCGGAATGGATTTCTTCGTTCCGTATTGGGTCTCCATCAGACAAACCATTCGAGGTACGACTACGGCAGGTGAGACAGCACCCATGACAGTTCCCATGACAGCTGCTTCCATATGCGTGATGCCAAGCAGGAGCGGAGCCAGCAAAACGTAACCAAGAATCTCAAAGGATGCAGGAAGAAAAGAGAGCAGAATCGCCGGTCTTCCAACCTTTTTTAAATCTCCAAGATCCAGAGACAGACCTGCTTTCAGCAAAATGATGATCAGTGCAATTTTCCGAAGGTCCGCAGAGATGGACAGGATGGATGGGTCGAGAAAATCCAGCACATAAGGTCCGAGGACGATACCAGTGACCAGCATACCGATGATACGGGGCAATTTCAGGTGGTTGCAGATGGCGCCCATGGCCAAACCCACCAGAAAAATAAGTGACAGAGATGTTAACATAAATTTCCTCCTTTGCAGCAGAAGTTGCTACGTGATTGCCCGGAAAGACAATAAAAAAGCCGACAGCTTCTGCGATAAATATCGTAGAAGTCATCAGCTTAACTAAGCAGTTCTGGTTTCCCATGGGAGAACTTCATTCCCAAATGCATTTGCATCATACTATGATAAGGCGTAGGAGTCAAGAAAAATATGCCAAAACCACAATAAGAACATGAAAATAAAACATACTTGCCGGGTATGCGATATTGCAACTAAAGTGGGAATATGATACACTATTTAGTATGCGTGCAGGCAGATTCAGGGGAAGACCATATGTCTGCAAAAACACAGATTATACGAAAAGAGGAAGTGTATCTATGAACAAACACAATCACAAAAGGAGTACATTTTCCGGGAAGATCGGATTCGTGCTGTCAGCTGCAGGCGCATCCGTGGGACTGGGAAATATATGGAGATTTCCATATCTTGCAGCAAAATACGGCGGCGGAATCTTTCTGCTGATTTATATCATTCTGGCACTGACCTTTGGATACAGCATGATCATTGCTGAGACATCCATCGGTCGTATGACGAAGAAAAGTCCGGTGGGAGCATTTCAGTCCTTTGGTAAATCCGGCTGGCTGTCAGCCGGCGGATGGATCAATGCGATCATACCGATCCTGATTGTTCCTTATTATTCAGTTATCGGCGGCTGGGTTATCAAATACCTGGTGGAATATATATGTGGAAATGCTCATCAGGTAGCAGAGGATGGATATTTCTCTGCATTTATTTCCAATGGCGTGTCCACAGAGCTTTGCTTTATTGTGTTTGCACTGATCACACTGGTCATCATTTATGCGGGAGTCCGCAATGGAATTGAAAGGGTATCCAAATTTATGATGCCGATTCTTGTGGTATTGTCCGTGATTATTGCGGCATATTCTGTGACAAGACCGGGTGCTATTGAAGGTGTGAAATATTTCCTGGTGCCAAATGTGGATAATTTCTCCTGGATGACGGTGGTATCTGCCATGGGACAGATGTTCTATTCTCTGTCCATTGCCATGGGTATTTTGATCACTTTTGGCTCTTACATGAAAAAAGACATCTCTATTGAAGATTCCACACAGAACGTGGAAATCTTTGATACAGCCATTGCAATCATGGCAGGCTTGATGATTATTCCTGCGGTATTTGCATTTTCCGGCGGAGACCCGGATACGTTGCAGGCAGGTCCGGCGCTGATGTTCATTACCATTCCGAAGGTATTTGAAAATATGGGGCTGGGAACTCTTGTGGGAGTAATGTTTTTTATACTGGTGCTGTTTGCTGCACTGACAAGTTCTATTGCACTGACAGAAAGTGCAGTATCTACCTTTGAGGATGAACTGAAATGGAGCCGTAAAAAATCAACGGTATTGATCGGAGTGATCGTGATCGCGCTTGGAAGCCTTTCTTCTCTTGGATATGGTCCGCTGGCAGGGGTGACGATCATCGGTATGCAGTTCCTGGATTTCTTTGATTTCCTGACGAACTCTGTGATGATGCCGATCGCGGCGATTACGATCTGTCTGCTGGTGTCCAGAGTCATTGGTGTGAATGGCATCGAAGAAGAAGTGATGCATGGAGAAAATAAATTCCGCAGAAAAGCTATTTTTAATTTTATGATCAAATATTTGTGTCCAATCTTTGCAGCGATCATTCTGGCAAGCTCTGTGGCAAATGCATTTGGCTGGATCTCCATGTAAAGCTCTTGGAAAAGGAAGATGGAGCATGAATATTGCGGTTTATTGTGGATCTGTTTCTGGAAATAAGGAGCAGTTTGAAAAAGGTGCCAGAGCACTGGGAACATGGATCGGCGAGCATGGTCATACACTGGTATATGGCGGTGCTCAGGGTGGTCTGATGGGAATCGTTGCAGATGCGGTTCTGGAGCATGATGGAACGGTGACGGGTGTCCTCCCGGCGGTGGAATCTATCCAGAAGAGGCGTCATCCGGGTCTGACAGCTTATATTGAGACAAAAGATATGGCGGAACGGAAGGCGAAGATGATTGAACTTTCGGATGCCTATGTGGCATTGCCGGGCGGACCGGGAACGCTGGATGAGATCACCGATGTGATCTCGCTGGCAAGGCTTGGCATCGAGGACAAGCCTTGCGTGCTCCTGGATATCGACGGATTCTATCAGCCATTGAAGACCGTCTTTGATCAGATGCTGGAAGTCGGCTTTGCTGAGAAAGGAGACTTCCGTAAGGTTCTGATCAGTGAAGATTTAGGTAAGATCGGCGTATTTCTTGAAAAATAATGGAGCGTCATGTCTTACGATGGATTGAACAAAATAAGTGAGAAATAACGGACTTTATCATCGTCATTCCAGCAGATCATTCCTGCGGCGTCCGCCATCATCTGGGCGTTGACGCAGTAAGCAGACAGGCAGGAATTACCCTTGTAAGGTCCGGCAGTCATAAGCAGAAGGTCGTCGTATCCGGCGGCCTTTACTTTTTCGGCAAGTTCTTCTGTCAGATGATTGTGAGCAAGCTTTGCCTTTTTGTAATCCATCTGTCCTCCCTGAGTAGTCTGAAGGACCAGCGCTTTTTTATAAGTCAGTGCATGGGATTTCATCTCATCCACCGTGCCGCTCTCCGGTGGACATGCCGGGTTCAGGTTGTAGTTTCCACAGAAGTTTTCTTCACAGAAGACCCGATACTCCGGCATAAATACAAGTTGTGCTGTATCTATGACAGCAGCACCTGAAAATCCCAGTTCTTTGGCTGTTTCTATCATATTCATGGAAATTCTGCCACTCAAAATGTGATTAAATATACCCACATCGAGATAATGTAAGTTCTCGCGAACATTACTTACTGCTTCATTGTGTATGTTTTTGATTGACCGTAGTCATATCTACTCACAAGTTCATGTACACTCCACAGTCGTAAATTCCCGAAATAGCCTTCGGTACATACTTACATTTGCGTTTTAATTATGCAATGCTGTAAGTTTCTGCATCTCTCAAATTAAGTGCAGCATTGAAATCTCTGTCTTCGATATAACCGCACCTGCATTTGAAAATCCTATCTGAAAGTTTCAAATCTTTTTTGATGGATCCGCAGCAGTGGCAGGTCTTAGATGATGGATACCATCTGTCTACTACTCGAAGCTCAATTCCGCTTTCATTGCATTTAGCCAGCAGCTTCGCTCTAAACTCATAGAACTTCTGCGAAGCAACCGCTTTTGAGAGATGCCGGTTCTTCATCATGCCTTTTACATTTAAGTCTTCAATCGTTATGTAAGATGGCTTGATTTTTACCATCTCTGCGATTGTCTTGTTGATGTAATCGGTACGGATATTATCTATCCTATGGTGAAGTTTTTGTACTTTGAGCTTTTGTTTTTGTATATTTGCTCTTTGGGTGGCGTCTCCTTTCTTTAAATTTTCGTATTTACGAGAAAGACACCTTTGTTCTCGAATAAGTTGTCTCTCAAGTTTTTTAAGTTTTGCTGATTTGTTAATGTTTTGATATGTTCTGCCGTTTGATACAATGGCAAAATCTTTTAGTCCGAGGTCTATGCCAATCCCTTCGTCGAAATGATTGATTGTTTTGTTATCAGAGACCTCCACAAGAACTGAAACATAATACCTGTCAGCCTTTATTGAAACCGAACCGCTTTTAATCACGTACCCATCTTTGGTAGTTGGTATATATCCTTTTTCCTTGATACGAACCCAGCCAAGTGATGGAATTTTAATTCTATGCCTTTCACAATGGCAATCCTTCGGATTATTTTTTACAAAATACATCTTTACATCAGATTTGCCTTTCTTTTTGAAATTAGGAAAAGCACTTTCGTGATTGAAAAATCTTGTAAATGCGGTCTGCCCGTTATTTACTGACTGTGTTACAGCCTTTGAATATGCTTCCTTGATCCACGAATACTCCGGATGTTGTGGAAGATATTCGTTATTAAGCCAAATTCTAAATTTATTGCTGCTCATAAATTTTTTCCCATCTTCGTGGAGCTTTTTGTTATGAGCCAAATAGAAGTTATAAATAAATCTGCAAGTTCCTATTGTTTTACGAATCTTGGTTTTCTGCTCCTCTGTCGGATTTATTTCCGTCTTGAAGCTCTTTAGCAATTTCCTCATCTCCTTCTATCTGTTTTTTATACTTACGAAGTCCATACAACCGGCAAGAGAACACATGAAGAATTGAAACTATATCCTGCACAAGTTCTTCCTGTGGTGACAGTTCCTCATTATTCACTATCACTATAGTTGTATTGAACTTCATACAGAATTTTTCAAACCACTCGTACCCAAATCTGATGAATCTGTCTTTATGGGTTACCATTATGGTTTTGATTTTTCGTTTCATCACTTCATCTAATAATTCGTTCCACTTTTTGCGATTGTAATTAAGACCACTTCCATAGTCTTCAATACATTGATCTACAATGATGCCTTTCGCATTGCAAAACTGGCGTAGAAATGCGACTTGATTTTTCAAATCATCTTTTTGGTTCCTTGTAGATACTCTGGCATAAATAACTACCTGACGTTGGTCATTTTCGATATTTATACCTTTGAATTGTAGATACTGGTCATAAGTGTAATAACGTCTATCAGTTGGAGTTCGGTTTGCCTTTAGAGTTCCCTCCCTATCCCAGCGTTGCAATGTCTTAACAGACACGCCTAAAAGTTCAGCAAAATCTTTTGGCTTATAATTTGTGATATTTGATGTGTTCATAATACATTTGCTCCTTTGAGTATACTTAAACACATTTAATCACATTAGTCAACGCATTTATTTACTTAATATTCCTCCTTTCAGATCTGAACTCTGTCTGCAGATCAGCTCCGCATGAAGCGGATGATCTTCTCTCTTCTGATCATTTGGATGATCCATCCGGTAAAGCAGCCTCTGTACTGCCAGCGATGCCATGGTCTCATTTGGCTGTGCGATACTGGACAGGGACGGATACAAAACCTCGCATAAATAAATGTTATCGAATCCTACAATCCCCACCTGCTCCGGAACCCGGATCTTCATCTTCTGCAGAATTCCCATCATCTGCACTGCCCGCCGGTCATTGTAGGCAAAGATTCCGGTCTTTCCGGTGGTCTTCGCAAAATGTTCCTTCAATGCGGCTTCGATCACCTGTGAATCCTTAGATGAAATAATAGTCAGGTGCTTTCTGAACTCTCTGCACTCATTTGCCATTCCATCAATAAATCCCAGATATTTATCATCTGTGGTATTTCCAAAGAAAATATATTCTTCATAACCCTGTTCATGCAGATGTCGTGCCACCTGTGCGCCTGCCTCATCATGTGCCACATAGAAAGAATCAATTCCTGTGGCATGTCTTGTGATCACAACGGTTGGGATGTCCAGACGGCTGACCATGCCTCTCCATTCTGCCCCATTCTCATCTACCGGAACCATGATCAGTCCATCCACCCGGTAACGCCTCACAACATCGAGGCACTCTCTTTCTTTCTCCAGATCATAATCAGAGCTGAACAGAATCAGACTGTAACCATCCTTTCTTGCCTCTTCTCCGATATATTTTACCAGCTCCGCAAAAAAAGAGTTGGAGATGTCGGTCACGATCACACCGATCAGGCGGGTCTTGCTCCCTACCAGGCTCTGCGCCATTACATTTGGCTGAAAATCATGTTCTCTTGCACATGCAAGAACACGTTCCCGAATCTCTGGATTTACTGCTGTATTCCCATTTAACACACGCGAAACGGTGGGCTGGGATACCCCTGTCAGTCTCGCGATCTCTGTCATTGTTATCATGCTGCTTCTCCCTGTGAATGGTTGTAAATCGCTTTTTGATTGTTTTCTAAATGGTTGTGAATCATGTGTGAATACGTATTCACAACTTCTGAACTTATAGTAGCATGTCTATATTTTTCAGTCAATTAGCACTTATTCATAATATTGACTGTCCGTTTTTGTGCAGAATGCATCATCCCATTCTCGCCAACATCACGCTGGTAAAGATGCCTGCAAGAGTTGACAGAAGTGCTCCCGCCAGCGTCCAACGGGTCTTTGACACTTTGGCTGTCAGAAAGTACACACTCATGGTGTAAAACACTGTCTCCGTGCTGCTCATCATGATCGATGCGATCAGACCAATCTGAGAATCAGTTCCGTATTCTTTATAAATGTCCAGTGCCAATGATGTAGCAGCCGAGGATGAAAACAAGCGCACGATTGCCAGTGGAACCAGTTCCACCGGAAAATGGATCCATTGCGCCGGTACTGCCAGCAGCCTCGAGATCAGTTCCAGGAATCCCGATGCCCGCAGCATTCCCACTGCCACCATCAACCCTACAAGTGTGGGCAGAATCTTCAATACCGTATGGATCCCCTCCGCTGCCCCCTTTACAAATTCATCATAAACAGGAATCTTTGCTGCCAGACCAGTGACAAGAATATAGACGATCAGAATCGGAATCATAAAATCAGAAATATAATAAAAGAGATTCATAAAAATCCCCCGGCGATGGAATCATTCTATTATATCCAATGCCGAAGGGATTTATAACGGTTTTTCTTTATTTTCCAAGACAAATATCTTCAATCTCAGCCAGCCGGTCAATATAGTAGTCAGCTCCTGACTGATCATAACCAAACCGGTCATCTCGCTTGCAGATAACGACCGCGCCTGCGCTCTCGGCTGCCTGCAGTCCAAAGGTAGAATCTTCCACCACATAACAGTCTTTCGGCTCCACACCCATTTTTTTCATGGTATAAATGTAAATCTCCGGATCCGGCTTGCTGTGTACAAACTCTTGACCGCTGACAATAATGTCAAAATAATCTGTCAGTTCCAATACCCCAAGATTTTGCAAAATCTTTTCCTTCGGAGCGGAAGAAGCCATTCCAATGTGAAATCCACTGGCTTTGAGTTTTTCCATCAGAGGATAAATGTCCTCATTCACGATTGCCCGCAGATTAAGCGGATACTCTGCATTAACCTGGTCACGACCTTTATTATACGCTTCATAACTCATAATGAAGTCCGGTACGTTTTCCTGAAACAGTTCGTACGTATCCTTTCGGTTTGATCCGCAGATCTGAAAACTCAATTCATCAGTTATTGCAAACCCGTTTCTCTCCATAAATATTTTAATCCGCTTCTGATACTCCGGCTCGGAATCAATGATAACGCCGTCCATATCAAATATAATATGATTTTTCATAGCTGCTCCTTGTCCTCTATACTTTTTACTCTGCTTGCATGTCTGCTTATCATTCACTATAATAACAAATAATAATATGACAGGCAATTATATGACTTTTATAGCGGAGGATATTTTTATGCACATCAAAGAAAATGCAACTGGCTTCCAGCACATTGTCTTCCTTTCTTTGAAAACGGTGTGAAATTCTTTAAGATTAAAGGACCGAATAAAGAGACTGTAGAATTTAATCAATATGTATAATGTTGAGGTTTTATCATCACTTTCCAGGTGTCCCTGGTAACTTGTTTAAGTAATGTGATATAAACAAGATTGAAAGACAGTTCAATATAAAAAATGCCCAACTACTTACTTTAGTAAGTAGTTGGGCAACTATTCCGGTTTCAGAATGTGACCCCTGACACCAGGATCACATTGGCATAAGATGTCGTTTCTCCTGTTCTCACAACAGCTCGACTCTTCTTTGTAAGCTCTTTTAATTTTTCATGAGAAACATATGTCACTTTTATATTTGGGAAACGATGAAGTGTTTCATGCCATAGTTCCGGGGATACATCTTTCATTTCTTCTGCCAGAATAATTTCCTGCACACACAGTTCTTCCAGAATTGTATCAAGAGTTTCCAGAAATCCTGGTGTTCCTTTTCTAAGCGCAAGATCGATTCGCTGGGTCTCCTGTGGAATTGGGAGTCCACAATCCCCAACCGTCAAAGTATCTGTATGTCCCATTTTTGCAATCACATATGACAGTTCTGAATTTAATAAAGCTGATTTTTTCATATGGCACCTCCTATTTTTTGGAGCCTTTCAACATTTTTGTATTCTTATAATCATCCATATATACAGCAATCAAAATAACGATTCCCTTACAAATGTACTGATAAAAACTGTCCATCTTCAACATATTAAGACCATTATTGATAAATCCAATAATAAATGCACCAAGTACGGTACCAGCAATTGCACCACGACCTCCAGCCATGGATGTTCCACCCAAAACAACAGCTGCAATAGCATCCATTTCCGCACCATTTCCTACAGCCGGCTGCATAGAACTATTGCGGCTAGTAAGTACCATACCTGCCATTCCAGCACAGATTCCTGATATAGTATAAATCAAAACCGTAATTTTCTTTGTATCAATACCTGCGAATAATGCTGCCTTCGGATTTCCTCCTATTGCATACATATGACGTCCAAATTTTGATCCCGATAAAAGCAAACTACTTATAATAACAATCAGAATCATATAAATGACCGGATATGGAATAGGACCAAGAGAAGCCCCACCGAAGTTCATATATGCCTGACTTGTCAAACGGATGGTTCCTGCACCTGTAATAACATATACCATACCTCTTAAGATATTTTGGATTGCATAAGTAACAATAAATGCAGGCAAATGTGTATTTGCAAGGATCAGACCATCTATTAAACCTGATACTGCTCCAACACCCAAACCTGCCAGCAGGCAGATTCCAAAAGGAATTCCCATCAGTGATAGGTATGCAGATACCATGCCAGACATTGCCATAACTGCTCCCACAGAAAGATCGATACCGCCAATGATCAGTACCAAAGTCATTGCGCAGGCAATAATCATATTGATGGATACCTGACGCGCCACATTGATCAGGTTCGTAGCTGTCCGGAAGGTAGGTGATGCGATGGACAATACAACAAATAAAATAATGAGAAAAGCAAACTGTCCTGCATACTGCATGAACCAGCGCCGAAATCGTTCTCCTGTTTGAATAGCTTCTTTATTTTTCATTGATAACACCTGGTCCTTTCTATTTATGTTTCATTTATCAAATGTTCACCGCATATCCCATGATTTTCTCCTGAGACAGATCTTCCCGTTCAAGAACTGCAGATATTTCACCACTTCTCATGACAATGACCCGATCACTCATATTAATGATTTCCGGCAGTTCTGAAGAAATCATGATAATTGCCATTCCCTGCTCTGCCAGTTGATTCATCAATTCATAGATTTCTGCCTTTGCACCAACATCAATACCTCTTGTAGGCTCATCCATGATCAGGATTCCCGGATTTGTTGCCAGCCATCTGGCAATCACGACCTTCTGCTGATTACCTCCTGATAAATTCTGTATCAATGTTTCTCTGGAAGCCATTTTAATAGAAAGCTTCTCTGTATAGTCATCTACAATATCTTCTTCTTTTTTCCTATTTACAAATACACCCTGAATAAATTCTTTCAATATACGGATTGTCATGTTGAACCGATTGGACTGTAATGCAAACAGACTCTCTTCTCGACGGCTTTCCGGTATAAATCCTATTTTCTGCGCATAAGCCTGGGAAGGGGTTTTTATGTGGATTTCATTTCCATATAACTCAACAGTTCCAGCAGTCATCTCATCAAAGCCAAGAATTGCCTTGATTACTTCTGTCCGTCCTGCTCCGACTAATCCGGAAAATCCAAGAATTTCGCCTTCTCTCAAATCAAAAGAAACGTCCTTCACATAATTGGATGACAGATGCTTTACTGACATTACGACCTTTCCAGGTTTTCTGTAAGTGCGGGTGTAATAATTGGTCATCTCACGTCCAACCATAAGATTTACAATTTCTTCATTGGTCACATCACTTACATTTGCCACTGCTACAGACTGTCCATCACGAAATACCGTTACACGGTCACATATCTGCTCCAGCTCAGAAAGTCTGTGTGATATATAGATAATTCCAATTCCTCTTTTCTTCAAAGACCGGATATTCTCAAATAATGCATCAATCTCTCGATCAGAAAGTGAAGATGTAGGCTCATCCATAACGATAATTCTGGCATTAAAAGAGACGGATTTGACAATCTCCACCATCTGCTGCTGTGCGACCGTCAACTCAGCTACCTTATCTTCTGCACGGATTCCTGTCAGCCCCAGATCATCAATAAACTTCTGTGCCATCTCGTACATTTTTCCATAATCGACCATTCCGCCCTTCACTGGCTCCCGATTCAGGAAAATATTTTCCGCCACAGACAGATACGGCACAAGCACCAATTCCTGATGAATGATATTGATTCCCGCCGCCTTTGCATCTTGGATTCCATGAATGCCTGCATCTTTACCATCAATCAGGATTTCTCCCTCATCCCTTGTATAGATACCACCAAGGATATTGATAATTGTTGATTTTCCTGCACCATTTTCTCCAACCAGTGCCATCACTTCGCCTGCTTTCAGCGTAAGATCAACACCCTTCAGTGCATAAACACCGGGGAAGCGTTTATGTATATTTTTCATTTCCAGCAAGTATTCTTCCACGGCTGTCCCTCCTTTATGAAAAAACGCATGCCTCCCGTATGGTCAGGCCCATCAGAAAGCATGCGCTCTTTTACTCAGACTACTTTACTCATAACCGTTCTGTGAAATTAATCCCAGCTCTCAAGATCATAATCTTTGATGTTATCAGAGTTGATCATCCACATCTCAACCTGAGCTTCTTTATCTACAGTCTCACCCTTTGCAAGTTTAATTCCTGCATCCAGGGAAGTCTTTGCAAGGTCAACCGGGGAATATACCATGGTACCGGTCATCTGTCCATCAGCGATAGACTGTTTTCCTGCCGGAGATCCATCAAATCCAATTACAATACAATCAGCTTTATTCATCTGTGCACAGGTACCATAGCAGGTAAGTGCAGTATTATCATTCAGGCAAAGGAAAGCACTGATTTCCGGATTACCGATCAGCATATCTTCTGTGTAAGAAGCAATCGCGGAAAGGTCTGTACAGTCTTTCTCAACGATTGTTACATCGTCTCTTCCTTTATCTTTCAGAGCATCTCTCATACCAGTAAAACGATCTGCGATAACAGACAGCTGTGAATAATTCAAAGCACCAAGAGTTGCGTCTTTTTCAAGCTTCTCTGCCAGATATTCACCTGCAGTATAACCAGCAGTATAGCAATCTGCAGTTACGAAGCAGTCAACCATATCCTGATCTGCTTCATCAACCTTAGAGTCCGCATTGACGATCTTAACACCTGCATCTTTTGCAACCTTCAAAGCATTTCCAAGTGCTGTATAGTCTGCTGGAAGTACAACGAGTACATCAATCCCCTGTGCTACAAGGTCTTCAATCTGAGATACCTGATTTGCCGGTGTGGAGTTCGCATCTGTTACAGCAACCTTCGCTCCTGCCGCTTCTGCTTCTTCCTTAAAGGTGTCAGCAAACTGAACTGCCCATGTCTCTGTCTGGTTATGCATTGCAAGTCCGATAAATACTTCGCCGTCATCTGCAGCAGCTTCATCTGCCACATCTGTTGCTGCATCGGCTGCATCTTCTGTTGTGGTCTCTGCAGGTGCATCTGCAGAAGTGTCTGCTGTCTGACCACATCCAACCAAACCAAAACACATGGTTCCTACAAGTAACGCTGCTACTAATTTTTTCATAGTACCCTATCCTCCCAATTTTTTTATTTGATACTATATTTTAGTATATGACAGTTCCATCCGCGTCATATACCAGTTACCTGAATCTTTTACTTCTTCAGAAATGCACAGATCTGATCCAGTGCTTCAAATGTTTCTGAATAGGTTCTTAAAATAAATGCATGAGGCATGCCTTCATAAACTTTACACTCCACCGGTACTCCTGCATCCTTTAACCGTTTTGCATACATCAGTCCGTCATCCACAAGTCCATCGCATTCTGCCTGAATAAACAGTGCTTTCGGAAGCCCCTCCAGATCATCTGCCAGAAGCGGTGATGCATATGGTTTGCCTGCGTCTGCTTTGATATTTTTAAAATAGGAAGTCAGAACTGGTGTCGGATGTTCTTCTGTTCCGCATACAGAGCCATATACTTCCAGTGATCTTTTCTTAACTACTTCTGCTACATCTGTTACTGGGTAAATAAGAATTTGTCCATACACATCAAATTCTTTCCTATCTTTTGCCATCAAAGCAATTGCTGCTGCAAAATTACCTCCACTACTGTCTCCACATACAAACAACCGATCCTCTGCTATTCCAAGCTTCTCCTTGTGTTCAATCGCCCATTTACATGCCAGATAACAATCTTCCAGTCCCCGCGGAAACTTATATTCCGGTGCAAGTCTGTATTCCACGTTGATTGCTATCACTCCTGCTTCTGCTGCCAGATAGGATGGTACATAATCATGGGTTTCCACACTGCATGTCATAAATCCTCCGCCATGGAAAAACATCACTACCGGTAATGATCCTGTTGCATTCTTTGGCCGGTATATTTTTACCGGTATCTCATATCCGTCTTCTGCAGTAAAGGATTCATAATGCTTTTCCAGTTTGTCATCTTTGGAATACGGCTGTGTGATTCCATGATAAAATGCAGCCTCTTCTGTCACGATCTCTTTTCTTCTTGCCGGATCGAAACCTGTAAAGAAATCCGGTTCCAGATTCACCTTTGGATCTAATGACCCATATTTAATTTTCAACAGCGTTTCAAACTTTTTTTCCATGTTCCTTCCCTCCTGCCTTTAACCGGAACTACGTACTCTCATTTCATATGGCAATTCCTTTGAATATAACGGTTCCCCATTCGTAATATGCCGGATCAGCATCTTTGCTGCTTCTTTACCCATTTCATATGCTGGCTGTGCAATTGTTGTCAATGGCGGTGATAAATATTTTGCAAACATCACATCATCCAATCCAACAATTTTTATATCCTCTGGTATTTTCCATCCACCTTCTGATAATGCCTGCATGGCTCCTGTTGCGATCAGATCATTTCCGCATACCAGACCATCTATCCTGCAGATTCTGCAGATTTTCTGGATTCCCTGATATCCGGTCTCCTCATTATAATCATTTTTAAAAATCATGGCTGGATCGACGGTTCTCTTATATTGCTTTAATGCTTTTTCGTAACCTTCATATCGATAGTCCCGCTCTTTACCAAGATTGGCAGATATAAATGCAATTTTCTCACAACCCTGTTTGATCAATCTGCAAGTGGCATCATAAATCGCTCCCATACAGTTCACATAGATCTTGCCAATATTTTTTGAATTGGTATCAATTCCTCGGTCCACTACTACAACCGGTATATTTCCAATCAGTTCCTTGGAAAAGACACTTTCTCTCGTTGTCTGTGTAAAAATAAGACCGTCTACCATCTTCGACCGAAGGAATGAGATACAGCTTTCTTCTCTGACTACGTCATTATCTGTGTTACAGAAGACAACTGCAAATCCGTATTTCTTTGCTTCATCCTCGATTCCTCTTGCAATCTCCGGGAAAAACGGGTTACTGATGTCAGGAAGTACAAAACCGATGGTATTGGTCTTTTTTTCTTTCAGTCCTTTTGCAATCGCATTGGGACGATATCCGCTGTTCTCTACCAGTTCCCGGATTCGTTTTCTTGTCGCTTCGCTGATATGTTCATCTCTTCCGTTTACAACCTTTGAGACTGTTGCAATTGATACGCCTGCTTCCTGTGCCAGTTGCTTCAAGGTCTTTGCCATTCGTTTATCCCTTTCCAGTACAAAGGTAAACGTTTACCTTACCTTACTTAGCAGTTTCGTGAAGAAACTGCTATTTACGTAATCGTTTAACTTGATTTGATAATATCATATTTACCTTTCCGTTACTATTCACAATTTATCCAAATTTATTTTCAGTATTTTGTATGTTTTAACGGTAAAAGGCATTCTTTTTTCCTGATAAGAAATAGAAGCCATTGCCATAAGATCATAAAAATTCCCACTAACTAAATATAGCCGTCATTTTCCTGGCAAGTAGAATGACGGCTATATATGGGAATTGTATGGCATATGTTTCCGAGGGCCTGAGGGTTTGCCCTCGGAAATCAAGGTACTATCTTTACTTTTTTTCCGTTACTTAAAACTTCAGCATCACTTTGACTACCGGCTCGGTACGCTTATCAGCCATCTCCATAGCAGCAGTAAACTCTTCGATCGGATAGATCTTGGATACCATCTTCTTGCTATCGATACGGCCTTTCGCCATGTTCTCAACTACAACTTCATAATCTTTACGAACATACATGTTTGATCCAATCAGAGACTGCTGTTTTACCTGAATCATGTTGTACGGACAGCCAGTTCCATTTGGAATAACTGCGATCTCGGAGATCACGCCGCCTTCCTTGGTACATTTTGATGCGCTTTCCACAACCGGAGCATTACCAAATGCAAGGAATGTAATATCAACGCCTTCACCATGAGAGCATGCGATCTTAACATTCAGCTTCGGATAACAGATCTCCTGTCTGATCTGCTCACACATACGAAGAGAACCAAATACTGCATAAGTAACAACAAATGGAATCTTTCCGCAGGTAGCAAGACCTGCTCTCTTACCTGCCAATGCCATTCCAACTGCACAGGAGAGTCCCTGTCCCAGAAATCCTGTAGAAATATCAATACCCGGACACTTATTCATGGACGAATGTCCCTGAAACTTGGATCCTTCTTTACGAAGGGTATGGAGATCTTCCTCCGGGAAAAATCCGAGGATACCAAGTGCGGAATACTGGATCGGACATACATGTCCTTTAGAAAGTACAAATCGATCACGATCCTCCCAGCGTGGATTCTTCGGATCCACATTCATCTCTCTAAAATAAAGATCTGCTACGATATCTGCCCATAGAACTTTATATCCGGAAACAAAATGTGAATTTCTCCTCAAAAAACAAAAAAATTTCCCTCAATTCTCCCCCACTGTGCTAAACTGGAGAAAGAGTTTTTTACGGAGGAAAGTTGTTATGTTATCATTTCAAAACGATTATCAGGAAGGCGCACATGAGAAGATCCTCAAGCGTCTGATGGAGACGAATCTGGAACCGCAGTCTGGCTATGGTTCCGATTCCTATACAGAGAGTGCAAAGGAAAAGATCCGAAAGGTCTGTGAATGCCCACAGGCGGATGTGTGGTTCTTAACCGGAGGAACCCAGACCAACCAGAACGTGATCGATGCCATGCTGCAGCCATATGAAGGTGTGGTAGCTGCATCCACCGGTCATGTAAGTGTCCACGAAGCAGGAGCCATTGAATTTACCGGTCATAAAGTACTGACCATTCCTCAGCATGAGGGCAAGATCTACGCAGAAGAGCTGGAGAGCTACTTACGAGGATTCTGGGAAGATACCGATCACGAACACATGGTATTTCCGGGCATGGTCTATATCTCCCATCCCACTGAGTACGGAACCTTATATACCCGTTCTGAACTGGAAAATATCTCCGCCATCTGCGAAGCTTATGATATTCCACTCTATCTGGATGGTGCCAGACTGGGTTATGGTCTCATGAGTGACAACACCGATGTGACTCTTGGTGTCATCTCCAACTGCTGTGATGTGTTCTACATCGGCGGAACCAAGGTAGGTGCACTCTGCGGCGAAGCCGTAGTCTTTACCAAGGATAACGCACCAAAGCATTTTCTGACTCACATCAAGCAGCACGGAGCTCTGCTGGCAAAGGGACGACTTCTGGGAATCCAGTTTGATACCTTATTTACCGACGACCTCTATTTTCTGCTTGGCAGACATGCCATCGATATGTCCGAACTGATGAAGAATGGTCTGAAAGAGCGGGGCGTTCCCTTCTATATTGACTCCCCAACCAATCAGCAGTTCCTTCTGCTGACCAATGAGCAGGCAGAGCGACTGAAACGTCAGGTGCTCTTCTCCACATGGGAACGACCGGATGAGATGCATACAGTGATCCGACTGGCTACCAGCTGGGCAACCACGGAAGAAAATGTGCAGAAGCTGCTGCAGGTATTCGATGAGATCATGTAACAGTTATGCAGCATCGTTTCAAAAATTTCTTACATAATACAAAACCGGGAGTATATCTTTTTGAAGATACACTCCCGGCGTTTTTATTCTACCATTTCTTAAATAATCGGCTGCTCTTTATCCCTGTGCCAGCGCGTCTGCTGAGATCGGCTCGATAGTATAGGAATCATACTCTAATTCATTCTCATACCAGCCATCGTACAGAAGACCTGCGTTGACTACAAATTCCTGTCCGTCACAGATATCGCCGATAGACGCAGTCTGTGTTCCGACCAGCTGATCTCCGCTGTAATAGGATACCAGAAAGCTTGCCATACTCAGATCCTGACCGGTCTGATTTTTACATTTTGCAATGATCTGGTCTGTTGCGATCTTTGCCTGCTTTTCAACAATCAGTCCTGACGGATCTACTGCTGCTGTGCTGTCTTTTTTCATTCCGGTAAACAGTACTTCCAGATGATCATAATCTCCAGGTGCCAGTGCCGGAGCGATCCGCATGATCTGCTCACCGCCTGCCATCACTTCACTGAAACTCACACCCTGATAATAGTCCATGATCTCATCATCCGCATTGTAAAACAGGATATCTGCACTCACATAAGAATAACTCTGGTCAGACACATTTTTCAGAGTAAAGGTCTGATCTCCCAGATCCGTCTGTGCAATGTCATAAGTAAATGCATCTGCCGCGATCGGTTTGTACATATAGATGCCATCCCCTTCGCCAGTCTCTTCCTCCGTAACATATGCATCAGGACTTTCCTGCGCTTCTGCCGTATCAACATCTGCTTTCTTATTGCTGCATGCAGTCATGGTCAGTGCTGCTGCGGCCAGCATTGCCAGCAACATATATTTTCTTTGTTTCATGTTCAGATCCTCCTCATGATAACTCTCAGAGCCGTATTTGCACGACTCTGAATATCATCATTATACACAAGAACCTTTTCCATGAAACCACATTTGCCCATTCTTAAGAAAAATTAAGATGTCAGGCTTTGACTGTCAGAACTTCCGTATCCTTCGTAGCCGCACCTGTTCGTACTTCACCGATCTCTTCGCAGTCATCTGTGTTGGTCACCACAACTGCCGTTGTCACCGGATAACCTTCACCTTTGATAAGATTCATATCAAACTCTGCCAGCAGATCACCTGCTTTCACCTGATCGCCGGTCTTTACCTTCACATCAAATCCTTTACCGTTTAATTTAACCGTATCCATTCCGATGTGGATCAGCAGTTCCACCCCATGTTTGCTCATAAGGCCAATGGCATGTTTGGTATCAAAGACGGTTGTCACTTCGCCATCCACCGGTGCGTAAGCCTTTCCTTCCGATGGTTCCACACCAAAGCCTTTGCCCAGCATTTCTGAAGAAAATACTGCGTCCGGCACTTCTGACAGTGGAATAACCGTTCCGTTCATCGGGCTCTTGATCTCCTCCCCGGAGCTCACCTGAGAGCTCACCTGGTCAGCCGCAGATGTCTGTAAAAATGCTTCCAGATTGGTTTTCAGTACCGCTACCTGCGGACCATAGATAACCTGGATTCCTTTTCCTTTCAGGATCACACCTCTGGAACCACTCTGTTTAAGCAATGCTTCCTGTACTTTCTCAGGATCTTTGATGGTACAACGAAGTCTGGTGGCACAGCAGTCCACATCTTCAATATTGGCTTTTCCGCCCAGACCTGCAGTGATCAGTGCAGAGACTTCTGCTCCCTTCACCCCAGATTCCTTTGCTGCATTGTAATCTGCTTTGGTGTACAGTCTGGTCTCTGTATCCTCATCTTCCCGGCCCGGAGTCTTCAGATCAAATTTGAGGATCAGGAATTTGAAGATACCGTAATACAACAGGAAATAAATGATTCCCACCGGAATGATCCGAAGCCAGCTGGTCTTTGCATTTCCCTGAAGGATACCAAACAGGAACAGATCCAGAAGTCCGCCGGAAAATGTCAGTCCGACAGCAATGTTCAGAATATGAGCGATCATATACGCTGCACCTGCCAGGATCACCTGTACTGCAAACAGCATAGGTGCTACAAACAGGAAAGAAAACTCCAGCGGCTCTGTAATACCAGTTGCCATACATGCCAGTGCTGCGGAGAGCAGAAGTCCGCCTGCCTGTTTTTTCTTCTCCGGCTTTGCAGTCTGATACATAGCCAGTGCCGCACCCGGCAGACCGAAGATCATAAAGATAAACTCACCGGAGAAATACCGGCATGCATCTGCGCTGAAATGAACGGTAGACGGATCTGCCAGCTGGGCAAAGAAAATGTTCTGTCCGCCTTCAATCATTTTTCCTGCCACTTCCATGGAACCGCCCACTCCCGTCTGCCAGAACGGAAGATAAAATACATGATGCAGTCCAAATGGAATCAGTGCACGTTTGATGATTCCGAAGATCAAGGTTCCAAGATAACCGGTTCCTGTTACCAGTCCGCCAAGCGCATAGATTCCGTTCTGAACCACCGGCCACACAAAGAACATACCGATGCCCACCAGTACATATACAACCGTGCTGATGATCGGGACAAAACGGCTGCCACTGAAAAATGCCAGCGCACTTGGCAGTTCAATCGTATAAAACCGATTGTGAAGTGCCGCTACACCAAGTCCTACAATAATACCTCCAAAGACACCCATCTGCAGTGTCTGGATACCTACAGAACTGGTGATAGTTCCCTGAAGAACAAAATCTGCGATACTTCCATCATCCAGGATCTGTCCGCTGTTGACCAGCATAGCATTGACTGCCGCATTCATGGTGAAATAAGCGATCACAGCAGAAAGAGCTGCAACCTCTTTTTCCTTTTTCGCCATACCAATGGCACAGCCTACTGCAAAGATGATTGGCAGATTGTCAAACAATGCACTTCCAGCTTTGCTAAGTACGGTCAGGAACATATTTAATATAGTTCCTTCTCCCAGGATTGCCTGCAATCCATACGTATCGATCATAGTTGCATTTGTAAAAGAACTTCCGATTCCGAGCAGCAGACCTGCTACCGGAAGCACAGCGATGGGCAGCATAAAGGAACGGCCTACCCTCTGTAAGACTCCAAAAATCTGATCTTTCATTTCTTCCTCCTGTTAATCAACGTGCATGGTCACACGTTTAATATGCACGGTCAGGTAGACTACCTCTTCTTCACTGATCGCCACCTTGTAGCATTCGCCCAGATGCTGCCGGATGATCTGTGCACATGCGTAGCTCTTCTTGTACTGATCCCGGATCATATTCCGAAACAGAAAATCGTCATCATCCGGCATTTGTTTTGCCTGCAGCACCCGGGCTGCAAAGAATTTCAGATGCGTAATAAAACGTTCATAGTGGATCGATTCCTTGTCGATCTTAATAGAGAACTCCGATTCCACGATCGCGATAATATCATCGATCAGTCTGGGAATATCAAAGGTCACATCCATCTTCGTGTCATATTCCGCCGTAATAAAATGAAGGGCGATAAATGCCGCTTCATCCACGGGAAGCTCGATCCTCAGCATTTTTCTTAAAATGCTTAAGCTCTGCACACCCACCTTGAATTCAGACGGATAATACTGCTTGATCTCCCAGAGCAATGGATTAGTGAACTGGATCTGATTCTTATATCTGTCAATCGCACCATCAATATGGTCGATCAATGACAGATAGATGGTCTCCTTTAACCTTTCACCCAGCATGCTTTTGGCATACTCAATGATCTGATCTGCCGCCTTGATATGTTCCAGTGGGATGTCCTGGATAATATCCACCAGCTTCTGGTTTTCCCCGGCAGAATTGAGCCGGAAGACCTTTTCCACCTTTTCATCCTCAATGGGCATACCTGGCTTTCTCCCAAAACCAAGGCCACGACCCATGACTATGATCTCTCTGTTCTGTTCATCCAGAGAAGTCACGATGTTATTATTCACGATCTTTATGATTTTCATTAAAATTCCCCCGTGTCAGGCATACAGACATTTTTCATAGTGGCCACCTATAAAACAAAAAAACCAACCGGAAAGAACGCTTCCGCTCTCTCTCAGTTGGTTTTGCCTGCTTTGCCAGTAACAATCCAAAAATATTTTCTTTTTGAAACCTCCAAAAGCATAACAAATATGTTTTTGTACGTCAATTGATATATTTCACAAAAAAGCAGTCCTCATTTTATGCAATATACCATATAGTTTCTCACTGTTTCTGCTTCATGCCTTGACCCTTTCCCTGGAATAGTTTATAATTTTTTAATACTTAACCAATAGTCAGATTGTGGAGCGCAATCTGGCTGATTTATTGTAATGCAAAAGGAGGTGACACCCAACATGAACAAGGAAGAAACACAGATGATGGCATTTCAACTGATCGGATTCGCCGGAGATGCCTTTTCTCATTTTTTCCAGGCGATTGACGCAGCAAAAAAAGCTGATTATGAAGAAGCCGAACGGTTGATCCAGGAAGGTAAAAAATCCATGAAGGAAGCCCATGATGCACAGACGGATCTCTTATCCGCAGAGGCAGACGGAAAGGATCTGGCTTACAGCATTCTCATGGTCCATGCGCAGGATCATCTGACCATGGCACTGATGTATGAAAGACTGGCTTCTGAGTTTATCTCTGTTTATAAAGAAATGAATGAACTGAAGGGAAAGCTTATCAATGAATAAAGAGTTTTTATGGGGCAGTGCTACTGCCGCTTATCAGTGCGAGGGCGGCTGGAAGGAAGGCGGCAAAGGCCTTTCTAACTGGGATGTATTCTGCCACAGTGAGAAGAACAGCGTCAATCCGGTGACCGGAGATGTGGCATGCGATTTTTATCATCACTATGAAGAGGACATCCGTATGCTGGCTGAAGGCGGTCAGAATGCTTACCGTTTTTCTATTGCATGGACCCGGATCCTGCCGGATGGTACTGGTCGTAAGAGCCAGGAAGGCATTGACTTTTATCACCGTGTCATCGACACCTGCCGAAAATATCATGTAGAACCGCTGGTAACCCTCTATCACTATGATCTGCCAGAATCCATCTACGAAGCCGGTGGATGGGAAAACCGCAATATCGTAGAACAGTTCGTGGAGTATGCCCGGATCTGCTTTGAGGAATATGGACAGAAAGTGAATTACTGGGTCACCATCAATGAGCCGAACTACGAGACTCTCTGCTGTTATGGTTTCGGAAATTATCCGCCAAATGTCAAGGATCTTGGCAGACGCTGGAGAACTATGCATCATATGCTCCTGGCAAGTGCCCGTGCCGTGTCAGTTTTCCGGGAATTAAAGCTCCCGGGAATGGTTGGTCTGGTCAGCGACAGTTATCCGATCGCAGTTCTGACTGACAATGAGGCACACAGAAAAGCAGCCCACATGGCTGATCTGTTCTTTAACCTCTGCGTCAATGACGTATGCGTCAAAGGTGCTTATCCTCAGGATTTTGTGGATCAGCTGAAAAAGGATGGCTATGATCTTTCTTATATGAAAGAGGAAGATCCCTCTATATTTGCAAATGGATGTGTTGACTACCTTGGCATCAATGCCTACAACCGCTATATTGCAGAACCGGCAGACGGTCCTGAAACCAATCTGGGTGTCAACAATACCGGTGATGGCAAGAAGACCAAATTCCAGATTGGAAACTGGTTCAGCCTTGGAGAAGACAGTGAGATGGAGAAGACCCCCTGGGGCATGGAGATCAATCCACGTTCCATCTATGATCTTCTGATGGATCTGAAGCGTCTTTATCCACAGATTCCTGTGATCATCACAGAAAATGGAGTGGGAAACTACGATGAAGTGGTAGATGGCCAGATCCACGACCAGTACCGTATTGCGTATCTGGAAGGCTATGTAGACTGGATCGAGCGTGCTATGGAAGACGGTTGCACCGTCCTCGGTTATTTTGTATGGTCCACCATGGATGTCTACAGCTGGATCAACGGATACAAGAAGCGATACGGACTCGTATACATTGACTATGATAGCGATGACCTTGTAAGGATCCCCAAGGACAGCTATTATTGGTATAAAAACAAAATACAGAATAGGAGAAAAAGCTTCAATGGAAAAATTCACAGCATTTATTGAAAAACACATTGCTCCAATGGCGAATAAGCTGGGTAGAAATAAATATGTTGTTGCACTGCAGAATTCCTTCTTTGCAATGATTCCGTTTATCACCGTTGGTGCACTGGCACTGGTACTGATCAGTCCGCCTGCAGATTATACAACCATGGATCCTGGTGTTGCACGTTCCCTCATGCAGGGATGGCAGGCATTTGCTGATTTTACCGGCCCTACCTTTAACTTTATCAACATGGTAACCATGAACCTGCTTGCATTCTGGATCGCTCTTGGAATGGGTCTGAATCTGGCAAAACATCACAAGATGACCCCGGCTATGCCGATCCTGGTTACTACCATGTCCTTCCTGATCTGGGCTACTATGAACCCGGACGGAAGCCTGACCTTTGATTACCTTGGAGGAACTGGTCTGTTCGTTGCACTGGTTGCATCGATCCTGTCCTTCGAGCTGTACAGAACCCTGACTGAGAAAAAAGTAGGTCACATTGACCTGTCTGGTGCTGGAGTTCCTCCTGCACTGGCAGATTCCCTTGGAAACCTGCTCCCGGTTGTGATCATCTTCCTGATCTTCGGTGTATCCGGACAGATCATCATGAGCATCACCGGTGCTCCGCTGCCGGAACTGATGACCATCCTCATGTCCCCGCTGCTCGGACTGGTAGACAGTATTGGAGGAATCATCTTCCTGGCTGTTCTTGTCATGATTCTGTGGTGGTTCGGTATCCATGATTCTGTCATCACCGGACCGCTGGATGTATTCCTGATGAGCAACTACAGCGCAAACATGGCTGCATTCGCTGCCGGAACTGCTGCTGTATCTCTGCCGTACATTGTAAATGAGCCATTCTGGTGGACCTTCATGACCATCGGTGGAAGTGGTGCTACACTTGGTCTTGCTGTCCTGGCCGCAACCAGTAAATCCAAACAGATTAGAACCGTCGGAAGACTGGGACTGATCCCGGCGATCTTCAACATCAACGAGCCGTTGATCTTCGGTCTGCCGATCATGTACAACCCGACTCTGTTGATCCCGTTCGTAGTTGCTATGCCGCTCAACGGTGTCATCACTTACATCTGTATGGCTACCGGTATCGTATCCAAATCCTTCGCTTACGGCGGATGGAACATGCCGGCTCCAATCGCTGCATTTATTGCAACTCTGGATGTGAAAGCATTCATCCTTGCCATTGCGCTGATCATTATCGATGCACTTGTTTATCTGCCATTCTTCAAAGTATATGAGAAGCAGAAGCTTGCAGAAGAGACAGCTGTACCTACGGAGGAATAAAGCATGAATATCGTTATGTTATGTAACCTGGGAATGAGCACCGGTATGATGGTGAAGAAGCTGGAACAGGAAGCAGCTAAGAGAAATCTGGAGGCTACTGTTCACGCATATCCCATGGTAGAACTGGATGAGCATCTGGACGGAACCGATGCGATCCTTCTCGGACCGCAGATCCGTTTTGCACTGGATGACATTAAAAAACAGGCTGGTTCTATCCCAGTCATGGCAATCGCTCCGCAGGATTTTGGCACCATGAACGCTGCCAAAGTTCTGGACGAACTGATGAAGCTGATGTAATTTTCTTAAAAAAATGCCGGAAACGCATCGAAAAAGATGGTTTCCGGCATTTTTACCTAATTTTTAGCCTTTCATTTTGGCCTGTAACTTTGACCATACATGATCTGCACGCATCATACCGAAATCCTGTACTTCAATGACCATGACAGGAATAGTATCTTTTACCATCTTTTTAATATCTTTTTCGGCAAATCGTACTTGCGGTCCAAGCAAAATAGCGTCCGTTCCATTCAGGTTCTTTTCAATGTCTGAAATCGGAATTGCTTCAATAGATGCTTCTACCCCAACTTTTTGAGCCTCTTCCTCAAGTTTTAACTGCATAATTCCGGTGCTCATACCCGCATTACATACTAATAAAATTCTCATTCGTTTTCTCCTTCTTCTGCTTGTTCTTCTTCAAGCTTCTGACGTTCCCAAACCTTCAGGAAAGGATAATAAATAAGTCCATCTACAACTAACAGCACAAGCGCAAGTACAACTGCTCTCCAGTCCATGGTCGCCAAAAATTGTGCAATCGGAGTCGGAATATTCCAGCCAGGATATACAAAAGTACGATTTACCAGGCCAAAATCCATACACAGATAAGCAGCTACACCATTGATGGTCTGGGCACAAATAAATGGTATCAGAAACAGCGGGTTTAATACAATAGGAAGGCCAAAAATAATTGGCTCATTAATATTGAACAGTGCCGGAATAACAGCAAGCTTACCAACTGTTTTCATCTGCTTTGATTTACTCTTAAGCAGGAGAAATGCAACCACCAAAGTTGCTCCAGATCCACCAGTAACCATGAAATTCCACCATAAGGATTCCGTCCATACAGTTGGAAGTGCAGTGGCTGCAGTACCTGCAGCATAAGCCGCTGAATTAGTAGCCAGATTTGCATACATCAACGGTTCCAGCATAGATGTAACTGCCGTATTATGAATGCCAAACCACCACACGATCTGTGACAAAATTGAACTGATAGCCAAGCCAAAGACATTATCAATAGCCAGTACAAAAGGATGGAACAGTGCTAAAATAGCCGCCGGGAAAGTGATTTTAAATCCACACTGGAAAATAATACTTACCACCGAACAAATAGCTGTAGTAAAAATAACTGGAAAAATAGACTCAAACGAGCGCTTTAATGCAGGTGGAACCATTTCCGGCATTTGAATTGTTCCGATTTTTTTAACAACAAAGAAACGATAAATTTCTGTAACAAGAATACCAATCACGATAGCTGCAAAAAGACCTTCTCCACCCCACCAGTCATTGCTTAAACCACCATCTCCAGTTTTGGTAGTACACAGCACAAAGAACTGAAGCAATGCAACAATCGGTGTGATTGCTGTATCCATTTTATAACGGACTGCCAGATGATAAGAAATAGCCAGCGTGACCCAAAGGCTTAAACTATATAGTGTCATCGATCTCAAAACCAGGAGTGGTGCTCCAAAATTATCAATAAGAGTCTGCCAACCATAGAAGAAACTATAACCAAAAGCAGACGGATCCATAGTCGTATAATCAACCCATGGCCTTGTCAGAATAATGACAATACTTCCAACCAGCATAATCGGCATACAAGTCATAAATGCAGACTGAATCGCTTGCAAATATTTGTTACGCTGAATTTTATTAGCAATTGGAAGAAGTTTTGCTTCTATCCAACTCATCAGTTTGTTTTCCATCGTATTTCCCCCATATTAAATATTTTTGTACTTTTTAATCAGTTCTTGATACCAATAATAACTCTTTTTCGGAATTCGTTTCAGATCATGCTCAAAATCCACATAAACTAAACCATAACGCTTTTTATAGCCATTAACCCAACTATACAAGTCCATAGTAGACCACGCATAATAGCCATTTACGTTACATCCTTCTTCTTTGGCTTTTAGCATCCATTGAATGAATTCATCCATGATTTCGATACGCTCATCATCATCAATCTGGCCATTCACTAATTCGTCATAACAGCCATGGCCATTTTCGGTAACATAGATCGGAAATTCTCCATACTTATCTTTTAACTCCATCAGTTCATCATACATACATTTCGGATAGAGTTCCCTTCCCCACTTGTTACGGCGAACGTTTTCATCATAAGCTGTTTCAAACCACCCTTTAATGACCACGCCTTCTTTTACATTGGATCCTGCTCCCACATTATTTACATTAACACAGGTTTCTCCTGATGTATAAGGTTTTACATAAGAACGGCTATAAATATTGACTCCCAGGAAATCTACTGTCCCTTTTTCAAAATCAATCCGATCCTCTTCCTTTACAAAATCAAGAGAAATTCCGCTGGCTGTAAGCTTCGGCATTAAATCCTCAGGAAAGTATCCTTTGATAACCGTATCTGTGATCCATTTGTTATAAAAAAGATCCGCATTCCGATATGCAATTTTATTTGCTTCATCATCCCCTTCTGTCTCTACATTACCAGTGGCATGAACCAGTCCGATTTTTCCAATATAGTTACCTTTACGGAATTCCTGTACTGCTTTGGCACTACCAAGAAGCAAATGATAACCGACTCTACAGAACTTCTGAAAATTCTGTTCATTTGGTGGATAATTTCCGGCTGCATAAGAGCAATAATCATAATATTTCGGTTCGTTTAGAGTAGCCCACATTGGAACACGATCACCAAATGCATCAAAACATATTTTACAATATCTTGCAAACGCATCTACCGTATCACGATTTTCCCAGCCGCCCTTTTCTGCGATAGTATTTGGTAAATCATAATGAAACAGCGTTACATTTGGCACCAGATGGTGTCGAAGACAAGCATCAATAAGGCGGTTATAAAAATCAATTCCTGCCTGATTGACCTCTCCTGTTCCGTCTGGAATAATCCGTGCCCAACTAATAGAAAAGCGATATGTATTTTGTCCACAATCTTCCATCATCTGTAAATCTTCTTCAAAACGATGGTAATGGTCACAAGAGACATCCCCCGTCACATGATTAATATTGCGTTCCGAAGTATGGCAAAAAACGTCCCATTGCGACGGTCCCTTTCCATCTTCATTCCATGCTCCTTCACATTGATAAGCAGCGGTAGCACTACCCCAAAGAAATGGTTCTTTATCCATTATTTCTCACCTCTCTTTCTTTTCCCAAAGTTTCAAAAAATGACCGGCCATACGCTCTGAAAAAATGGCCATAGTCAAATGATCCTGTGCATGAACCATCAGAATACTGAATGGAAGATCTTCGCCACGTGCTTCCGCAGCCAGTAAATCTGTTTGTGCATCATGGGCATGACGCAGTTCATTTTTTCCATCTGCTAAATACTGTCTTGCCTCTTCCAGCTGACCTTCCTCCGCAGCCTCTATCGCACGATTGAAGTAGTCAAATGCGCTTCCTGCATAGGCAATAATCTGCATGGCACATTCCATCATTTTTTCTTTTTCCATTGCTTTCTCCTTTCTTCCAGAACTTCCTGCTGGCTTCAGAATACCTTATCCAAGATGCACAAGTCCAATCAGTTTTTGCGGGGTACACCGCAGGGAAAAAGTTGCGAAGCCAAAAATTTTGATTATAATAAAATATTATGGAAGGAGGCTAGGTTCATGGAATATTCGAAAAGACAAAAAGCAATCATCTTATATTTGAGCAACCGGCAGAAATTGTCTGCAATGGAAGTACCTGGAAAGCAGATTGCAGACCATTTGCAAATTTCCCTTCGAACACTGCAAAATGAGATCAAAATAATCAACCATAGTGTCAACGGAACTTTAGTCGCTTCCAGCAATAGAGGCTACTCGCTAAACAAAGAAGCTCTTTCCAGTCTTCATCTGTCGCCTCAACTTCAGGATGATGATGAAATACAGATTTTAAAATGTTTGCTTCTTGAACGTGGACCTTTCTGGTTGGAAGATCTGGAAGAACGTTTTTTTCTCAGTACATCGGCTTTTCTTAATAAAATTAAAAAGTTAAACAGTGCGTTGACAGAATATCAGCTGGAAATTCGCCGTGAAAAGAATCAACTTTTAATCAAAGGCAACGAGTATCAAATTCGCCGTCTGATTCACGATTTAATTATGCGGGAAATTGGTCTGACTTATGATGGTTTAGAAATTGCATCCAATTATTTTAAAAATATTAACACGGTAGAAGTGCAAGCATTAATTTTGTCAGCTATTCACAAACATAATTATTTTATCGAGAGTTGTTACACGACCAATCTGGTTATCAATATTCTAACTGCTTTTTCTCGAATTGACAGTCACTATCAGGCTGAGGAAGTGACCGTTCCCAATTATGAAAAACTACCAGAATACTGGATTGCCAGAGATATTTGTGCTGAAGCAACTACTCATTTTCAAATGAAGTTTACAGCACAGGATATTTTGTACATCACACTTTTGATTATGGGACAAATCAAGCCCGTTTCAGAAAAACCTTTAATTGATGCTGTACAAAAAGAAGAAGCTGAAAAAATTCTGCGGATCATTAATGTAACTTTTCAAAGTTATATGCTGAATATAGATTACAATTCATATCTGCCAAATTTTGTTCGTCATATTCAGGCTTTAATTATACGTGCAAGAAACCAGCAGTTTGTGATTAATCTGATTTCTGAAAACATTCGGGAAACCAGCCCTTTTGTTTATGATGTAGCAGTACATTTGGCAAAAACTCTGGAGGACACATTCCAGATTCAGGTCATCGATGAAGAAATTGGACTGTTAAGTATTTACATTGGTTTTATTATCGAACAATCTCATACAATAGATGATAAAGTAAAGGTTCTGATCATCTGCAATGATTATAAAGATATGGCACAGAAAATCCTTATCCGCTTGAGGGAAACATTGACTGATTCCATAGAAATTCAGGATGTTGTGCTTCATCTTCCATCTGCAGCGAAATATTCACAAGCAGAGTTGGTAATTCATACAGTTCCTATCCCTGAAAATATTCGACAGTCTGTATTGATCAGCCCATTCTTCACAAGTGATGATCAACGAAAAATTATAGAAGCTGTTACAAAAATTCAGAAAAGTAAAATAGAAAAACAGAATCAGGAAATATTAAAAAGCTACTTCAATGAGCATTTATATTTTCGAAATATAGGATTACACACGAAAGGAGAAGTGCTTCGTTTTTTATCGCAAAAAGTCGAGGAAAGCGGACTTTGTGGTCCTGGTTTTACACAATCTGTATTAAAACGAGAATCCATGTCTTCTACTTGCTTTATGAATTCCTTTGCAATTCCCCATGCTTTGGAATTGAATGCAGCTCGTACTTGCTTTGCAGTTTTAATTGATGAAAAGGGAATTACCTGGGACGACAGTTGCATTCACTGTGTCTTTATGATTGCGGTATGTAGAGAAGACCGCAAAGAATTTATGAAAATATACAGTGCCATTATCCAGCATCTCCTTCAGGAGAATGCAATCAAAAAGCTGACACAGGCTTCAAATTTTAAAGAATTTATATCCTGTATAAATCAAGGATAGCAAAATATTCTCCAGTCTTCCTGCAAGAAAAAAGGAGAGATGTTTGCATGAATATATATTATGAAAAATCAAAGTCACTGTTGCTGGAAATGACAGGAAGTCTGCTGGTAGCAATTGCTCTGGCTAATTTTGCTGCCGCATTTGAATTTCCAATGACCGGTTTTTCCGGTATTGCTTTAATTTTATACCGGCTTTTTCATATTCCTCTTGGATTTACTAATTTAATATTAAATATTCCGATTGCAATTTTCTGTTATCGGCTTTTGGGAAAACAATTTTTCTACCGATCATTACGGTGTATGATAATCTCATCTCTCATGATGGATTATCTCTGTCCACTGCTCCCTGTATACACCGGCGACCGTCTGTTAGCCGCATTATGTACCGGTATTTTGAGTGGTCTTGGTTATGCACTAATTTATATGCAGAATTCCTCTACAGGTGGTGCCGATTTTATTATTATGGCAGTTAAAGCATACAAACCACATGTGGCACTGGGAAATATCACATTTTTATGTGCCGCACTGATAATCAGTGCCAACTGGCTGATCTTCCGGGACACAGATGGTGTTCTCTACGGATTGATTATCAATTATCTGTCTGGAATTGTAATCAATCATACCATGTACGGTGCAAATTCAGGTAAAGTCACTATGGTCGTTACTGAACATGGAAAGAAGATTGCAGATGCCATTGAGAATTGTTGTCACAGAGGATCAACAATCATCAATGCTTTTGGTGGTTATCAAGAAGCCAATAAGCAAATGGTCTTCTGTGCATGCAGTAATAAACAAATGTATCAACTAAAAAAGGTGATTAAGGATACTGATCCAGCATCCTTTATGGTAGTTTGGGAATCTAATGAAGTACAAGGTGAAGGCTTTAGAATTGTATCTGTCGGACAAGATGAGTAAGGACGCTTCCTTACTCATTTATTTTTACAATAACTCTTTTGCATGATCCGACAGAACACTACCGCCACCGCTGTGCTGACCATGGTTGCCACGATTGCCGGTCCCACGATCAGAGTCGGATTTACACTGCCATACTGGCTTCGGTAGGCGATGATATTGACCGGAATCAGCTGAAGCGAGGAAATATTTAGGATTAAAAATGTGCACATCTCATCGCTGGCAACGCCTGCTGGATATGCACGACGTTTTTTCTCCAACTCTGCCAGTTCTTCCATGGCTTTTAATCCTGCTGGAGTTGCCGCCCAGCCAAGCCCCAATACATTCGCAATACAATTGACAGCAATCTGCTCCAATGCCGGATGATCTTCTGGTATCCTCGGAAATAACCACCGAAGCACTGGGCGGATTCCTCTGGTCATCCGCCCGATCAGTCCCGATGCACTTCCTACCTGCATCAGTCCCATCCAGAACGATAGAATCCCCAGCATGGTAATACACAGCGAAACCGCTTCTTTGGCGGAATCCAGTGCTGCCTGTGTCACTGCCGGTATCGTTCCGTGAAATGTTCCGTAGATGATCGCCATCAACATCATTCCTGCCCACAATGCATTCATAAAAAATACTCCCATAACCCTGTTATTAACAGCTTACGGGAGTATCCACATAGTTATACATATATTTTGTATTATTTTCCACTGTCAAAAATCCCTTTTCAACAGCATTTTGTGTGTTTTCCACACTATCCACATAGTTATCCACAATTACTTGTTTATTACTTTCCAAGCGACACTACATCTTCCACTGTCAGCAGGTCTCCGACCACCTTGAATCTCACATCAAACCCGGCAAAGGAGACACCATAGAGACGTTCCGGATCCTGTACATAGGCCGGTCTTGGATCCTGAGACAGCACACCGATCACTGCGTTTCGCTTCTCTTCCGGGTAGCGGCTCAGAAGCTCTTCCGGAAATTCCACCTGCAATGCATGCACCTTTGTCTGACCGGTATACCCTTCGGCTGCTTCCTGATGACAGTCTGACACCGGAATGTATGGCTTCATATCATAGATGGGTGTTCCATCCATCAGATCTGCTCCCGCCACATAAAGCTTCGGTCCTTTCTCCGTCTGTTCCACACGAAGCAGACGCACGCAGGAAAGCCCGATATCATTAGGTCGGAAAGGAGATCGGGTGGCAAATACACCCAGACGTACTTTACCTCCAAGCCGCGGCGGTTTGACCGTGGCTGACCAGTGTTCTTTTTTAGACTCCGAGAATTTCCACAGCAGCCAGATATGACTGAACTGCTCGATTCCCCGGATGATCTCAGGATTCCGGTATTCCGGTTCAAATGTGATCTCCCCTGTCAGTCCCTCCACCAGACCGCTCTGTCTGGGAATTCCGAATTTATCAGGGAAATCCGTGTGAATATGCGCGATAATCTTCATTCTAGTATCCATAGATATCATAAATCTCATCCATATATTTTCCAGGTTCTTTATATATGATCAGCGGCTTCTCCACCGTGATCCGTGGACGCCCGCCTTTCACAGCCTCCAGCAAAACCATATTCGGCTCACGGTCCACATACGGATAGACCAGCTGCATCCGCTTGGGTTCCAGACCATGGGCACATAAGCCCGTCATGATCTCTGCCAGGCGAAATGGTCGATGCACCATATAAAACCGGCCGCCCGGCATCAGAAGTCCTGCCGCCTGGGATATCACATCCTCCAGCGTACACAATACCTCGTGCCTTGCAATAGCCTTCGGCTGATCTGGATTCTGTAATCCATGCTGTGCTGTCATATACGGCGGATTACTGGTCACCACATGACAGGAAGCAGCACCGAAGATCTGCACTGCCTCCTTAATATCTCCATTTACAATGTGAACCCGTTCCTGAAGATCATTGAGCTGGACACTGCGTGATGCCATATCCGCACTCTCCGGCTGGATCTCCAATCCAGTAAAGGATGCGCCCTTGCTTCTTGCTTCCAGCAGGATCGGTATGATCCCCGTACCGGTTCCCAGATCCACGACCCGTTCTCCTGGCTTTATCTTTGCAAACCCAGACAACAATACTGCATCCATTCCAAAACAGAAACGGCCGGGATCCTGTATGATCTTGTATCCATTTCTCTGCAAGTCATCCAATCGTTCTCCCGGCTTCAATTCTATACTCATGTTTCCTCCAATAATGCCTGATAGATCTCTCTTTTTCCGACGCCCCGGTCCTTAGCCACACGTTTCATGGCTTCCTTCCGGTTCAGCCCCTGATCTTCATAGACCTTCATATGCTCCTGAAGGGACATTTCCTTCCAGACATCCTGTGCTTCTTTTTCCTTTTCCTGGCGGGAACACCCCTGTAACACCAGCACATATTCTCCGCGGGGCTCATTTTGCTCATAGTAAGCAATGGCCTGCTCCAGAGAAAACTCCTGCCCGGTCTCATGCTTCTTGGTCAGCTCTCGGCAGATTGTAAGATTCCGGTTTCCCAGATGCTCCAGAAGCTCCTTCAATGTCTTCTGAAGTCTGTGCGGAGCCTCATAGATCACTGTGGTCCTGGTCTCATCCTTCAATTCCTCCAGCACTGCTTTTCTCTCTTTTTTATCCGTAGGGAGAAATGCTTCAAAGCAGAATCTTCGGGTAGACTGTCCTGAGATCACCAGAGCAGTCACACAGGCACAGGCTCCCGGAAGTGCAGTCACCGGCACACCTGCATCTCTGCACATACGCACAAGTTCCTCTCCCGGGTCGGAGATGCCTGGCATCCCTGCATCAGTGATCAAGGCCACATTCTGTCCTTCCAGCATCTGGCGCACCAGGATCCGTCCCTTTTCTATTTTGTTATATTCATGATAACTGGTCATGGGAGTATGGATGTCAAAATGATTCAAAAGCTTGATACTGTTTCTCGTATCCTCCGCTGCGATCACATCCACCTCATTCAATGTCCGCACCACCCGGTAAGTCATATCCTCCAGATTACCGATGGGAGTTGCACACAGATACAATGTTCCGGTCTTATTTGTCATTTAACTTGGATTTTCCTTCTTTTTTCTCCAGCGCTTCCAGTTCCTTCAGCTCTTTGTCCTGGAAATCATGTCCGTGGTTCTGATTCTTTCCGCCCTTTTCTTTCTTGCGTCTTGGCTTGAATCTCAGTTCTTCCACTTTGTATTCACGGATCTCTTTTTCCTCATTTTCCAGAGTAACGATCACTTTGACCAGCTGACGGAGCACGTTCACCGAGCTTACTTCTCCCTTGCTTCCGTCACGTGCAGTCACATAATCACCAATACCCGGCAGACGGCTGTTCAGATCCTCGTAGGTCTCCTGCTCATGCTTGAGGCAGCACATGAGTCGCCCGCACACACCGGAGATCTTGGTCGGATTCAGAGACAGATTCTGCTCCTTTGCCATCTTGATCGATACCGGCAGGAACTCGGACTGATGGGTATTGCAGCACAGCGGTCTTCCGCAGATGCCGATGCCCCCCAGGATCTTGGTCTCATCACGGACACCGATCTGCCGAAGCTCAATACGGGTCTTGAACACAGATGCCAGATCTTTCACCAGTTCACGGAAATCAATCCTTCCGTCAGCGGTAAAGTAAAACAGCACTTTGTTATTATCAAAGGTGTACTCTGTATCGATGAGCTTCATCTCCAGCCCATGCTTCTTGATCTTTTCCTTGCAGATCTTAAATGCTTCTTTTTCTTTTTCCTTATTGGCTGCTGCCTGCTGGTCATCCTGCTCTGTTGCCATACGGATCACCGGCTTCAGTGGCTGCACTACACGGTCATCCTCTACATCACGGTTGCCAACCACCACATAACCATATTCCACACCGCGGGCGGTCTCCACGATCACATGGTCTCCACGGTTGATCTTCAGCTTTCCCGGTGAAAAGTAGTAGATCTTTCCAGCCTGACGAAAACGAACGCCTATTACCTTTATCATATCAGTTCTCCTTCATTGTCAGGAGAAGCAGTTCCATGGCCATATCAAAGTTAACATTTGCATTGAGCCTTACCTTTGCTTTCTCCAGCGCTTTAATAATACATTCCAGTCCTTCGTAGGAGCTGTCTTTTGCCTTGTCACGGATGCTGTTCAGTTCGTTGGAAAATACCAGATTATTTGCATCACAGGTTGCCTTGAACATGAGCACATCACGATACCATACGGTCAGAAGATCCAGATAATCCTGAATGTCCATCTTGTATGTATTGATCTTCTTAAGATCCTCCACCAGGTCGGAGGGTTCCATCTCAGAAATATATTTTACCATATGAAGTGCATGCTCAAGCATCTCTCCGAAGCTGTCAGACAAAGCCAGACGCTTTGCTTTTCCCACATTTCCCTGTGAAAATGCGGCGCAGATGTCTGCACGATAATCAGGGATCTGCAGTTCCTCCATCAGATACTGACGGATCAGCGGCAGCGGCACCGGCTTCATGGTCAATGTCACACAGCGGGACTTGATCGTCGGCAGCAGCATACCTTCATTGGCGGTCAGCAGCATAATGATCGCATAGGCAGGCGGCTCTTCAATGGTCTTCAGCAGAGCATTCTGTGCCTGCTGGGTCAGTTTCTCCGCTTCATCAATAATATATATTTTATACGGACTGCTGTACGGTTTGATTTGAATATCCCCGTTTACCTGTCCGCGGATATCGTCTACGCTGATACTTCCCGGCTTCTCATGGTTCACATAGATAATGTCCGGCTGATTGCCGCTCTCTGCCTGTATGCAGGAGTGGCATTTCCCACATGGTTCAGATCCATGGGCTTCACACTGCAGCGTTCTGGCAAATATACCGGCCAGCATCTTCTTGCCTGATCCTTTCTCGCCTGCCAGCAGATACGCATGAGATACTTTATTTGCTTCGATGGCACTCTTCATGTGCGCAATCGTCTGTTCATGTCCTAATACATCAGAAAATCCCGGCATATTTCCACCTCCTCGTTATATTGTATCATATTAAAATGGCTTTTTGAATGAAAAGTTTAATCTCTTCAAGGCATGCGTTCATGTCTTTATTTTCAAATCGTCTGGTGATTCCGGCATTTTTAAGATTTTCTTCGGAAAAATCCTTCGCGTCTGCCAGAAATCTCCTGCACAGCTCTTCGTATCCCGGATGTTCCTGGGTCCGTTCCCTCTCGACAGCACGGATCAGACGCGTCCCGTCCTCCACTTCAATATAGACAGGGATCATCTTCTCACGGCCAAAATACTGGCACATGGCATTCCAGGCTTCCAGTGTACCGATCAGGCAGTAAGATTCCCTCTCCAGATTCATCTGTTCTTCCCACACCGTAAAGTATTTCCATACACCATAGACCGTATCATATGCCCGGATCTCGATCACCCGGTCTTCTTCCTGAAGACGTGCAAGTCCGGCTTCATCTGTAAAATGGTATTCCACACCTTCCTGCTCCCCTTCCCGCATGGGGCGGGTCGTGTAGGGGATCAGCTTCCGAAGTCCCAGTGACTTGTCTTCCATCAGATTTTTATAAATTGTATCTTTTCCTGAAGAACTCTTTCCCATCAGGCATATGATCTTACCCATTTGTTATCCTCTCTCATTCATAACTTTTGCAGTCACTGAACACAGTACCTTGACTGCCCCTTCGTTAAGTCCTTCCACCACAAGACCATCTGCAGCACATGCTTTCAGCCGTTCAATGATCGCTCTGCTCACCCGTTCACCCGGCGTCAGTACTGGAATCCCCGGTGGATAAGGCGTCACAAAACCAGCACTTATGGAACCTTCTGCCTCATATAATGACATCCATATGGACGGCTGCTCCTGCGCCTGTCCCATGGAAATGACCTGCTCTGTGGAGATCACTCGATCCTGCTGCGACAACAGCCGTCTGGACTTTTCCTGAACCTTGGATGCTTTCGTTCCCAGATCCGCATCAATCGCCAGCAGTGCCTGTCCGAACCGTTTCAGTTCGTCCTCACCATCCGCCACAGTAGTGATCGCACACACATAGGTCAGCGCCGCCATCTCCAGTTCAATATGATAGTTCTGCCGCAGGCGGTCGCTTAAGTTTTCTCCGCTCATGGAAGTACGTCGTACAGAGATCAGGATCTTACTCCTGTCCATCCCCGGCACTTCCAGCAGTTCCAGATGCTTCATGGATTCCAACATTTCCCGGAGATCTTTTAACCGTTCACAGAAATCCTCAAATGCCTGTCTGTGTTCCCGCACCCAGTCCATGCACAGGTCCATACTGCTCATCAGAATATAAGAAGGACTGCTGGACTGGTAGACTGTCAGATAATACCGAAGCCGCTCCCTGTCGATCCGATTCCCATTAAAATGAATGAGCGCCGTCTGTGTAAGCGATGGCAACGTCTTATGAAGGCTGTGGATCACCACATCTGCTCCCGCTGTCACAGAATCCTCCGGAAACTGTTCCGAAAATGGAAAATGTGCCCCATGCGCTTCATCCACGATCAGCGGAATGCCTTTTTTGTGAGTGATTTCTGCGATTTTTCGCACATCAGACACCACACCGTCATAAGTAGGCGAAGTGATCATCACTGCCTGGATCGAAGGATCCTGCTCAAGCATCTTTTCCACATCTGCCGGGTCAATGGCTCCATTTATCCCCAGATCCCCCGTAGACTGTGGATAAAGATATTTGACATTAAGATCTCGCAGCATCACACCGTGATAAGCAGATTTATGACTGTTTCTTGCCAGAAGAATCGTTCCTCCCCGGCTTACACAGCCGCTGATGGCCGTCAGTATTCCGCAGGTACTTCCATTTACCAGATAATGCGTCTCCTCTGAATGATACAGCTCTGCCGCCTGTTCCTGCACATATTTCAGCACTCCTTCCGCATGATGCAGATTGTCAGTGCCCTCAATTTCAGTTATATCAATAAAAAACGGATCGCCCATCTCCCCGGCACCAAGTCTTCTCTTGTGACCCGGCATATGCATGGGAAGATAGTCAGAATCCGCATAATTTCTCAGTGTTTTTACTAATTCACTCATAGACCTACAACGAAAATACGATGATACCAATGACTGTGATCACAATAGATAGAATCGTTCTCTTTGTGGGGCGCTCCCCTAAGATACTCGCCGCCAGAAGAGTCACCCAGATGATTCCGGTAGCCTCGATCATGGGTGTTACCTTCAGCTCGATTCCCCGATAGGCAAATACATTCAGAACTGTCGTTCCGAACAGCAGTCCATATCCAAGGATCACTCTCCAGTTCAGAAATTTGGTAATAATGTTCTTATGTTCTGTCTCTGCTGACTGTTTCAGGAGAATCTGTGATGCTGATGCCACAAACACTGCCAGAAATGCCAGAATATAACTAATGTTCATCCATTCCATGCAAACTGATCCCCGCTATAATAATGATGCTTCCGATAATATTCGGAATCGTGACTTTCTCTCCAAACAATATGACTGACCACGCCAGGATCAGAATATATAATATTCCTTTCCGCAGATATGCAGTGGTAAGCGGCAGCCATTCCAGCAAAAACTGCCACATGATCGCGAAGACACCCAGGCATCCCACTGCCAGCACATAAAAGATGATAAATTCTTTGGACATGGTCTCGTAGGTGCCAGCGTATTTGATAAATACAGAACTTAAGCTCTGGATAACCAATGACACCGCAAGAAGACCCATGACCTTGCCACGGGATGGTTTTTTCTCTTCCTGCATCAGAAAATCTCCTCTCCCCGGTTCACTTCCCGGTCTATATCCACATCGCACTCAGCGCTGGCAGATACATTGTACATTGCTTTAATGACATACTGTGGCTCCCGGTTCATTCCCAGGAACATTCTTCCCAGATACTCACCGATCATGCCAAGGAACATAAAGTTCAGTCCGAAGAAAAATGTGATGGCACACATCAGAGATGGCCAGCCCATAGACATATCCGGCCGCATGAATTTCATTAAAAATACCACGATTGCCATGATAAAGCCCACACCGGCAAAGAAAAATCCTGCAATAGATGCCATACGCAGCGGAATTACAGAAAATCCGAGTACGCTGGACCACAGGCGGATCAATTGTCCCAGTGTATAACCGGATTCCCCGACTTCTCTTTCAAAATGTCTGATTGGAACGCTGGCAATATTCTGTGTGCAGCGCATAAACAGTCCCAACAGATACGTGTAGGAGCCCTTATACTGGATTGCATAATCTCTTACAAATTTCCGAACTAAAAAATAGCTGGAAGTCCGCACATCCTTCGGTTTGTTGATCATCATATTGATCGTCAGGTCATTGAATTTACTTCCCAGATTTCGAAACCAGTTATGTTTTTTCTCCGGGTAATAGCCATAGACCAGATCATAGCCCTGATCAAAGGTCTCGAACAGCTTGCCCAACTGAGACGGATGGGTCTGTCCATCATCATCCATTCCGATGATCACATCTCCATCTGCATGACGCAAAGCTGCCATCAGTGCATTGTGCTGCCCAGAATTCCTGGCAAGATCGATGACCTTCACATCCCGATGTTCTGCTGCCATTTTCCGCAGCACCTGTATCGTCTTTCCCCCATCCGGGGAACAATCATTGACCAGTACAAATTCCACATTTGCCCTTCCAAGTCTTACCATCTCTTCTCTGGTCTGATCCACCACATGCTCAATGGTCTGATCTGAACGATAACAGGGAATAACTACCGAATAAAGCATTCTGCTCCTCTTTTCTAACTCAATTCTTTGACTGTAATATAATATCCCAGTCTGGTGGAGCTGTCAGATACATGCCCCAGATGGGACAGATCCAGCTCACTGATCCGGTAGATCTCCTCCGGATGCTCTTTCTCATACTGTTTCATCTCTTCCACATCATCCATCGTGAAGAGGAAACGGATCCGTGCTTCTTTCGGACCGGTCTTTGGCACGATCTTCGGCTCTTTGCCACATGCCACATCCACAATCATTTCCATAAAATCATAACCGGTGGACAACGGCACCAGATCAGAACCGATACAGTCTCCGCCCATACGGGAACCGATCTCAATGATCCGCACATCCCCTTCCGGCGTGATCCGAAATTCCCCGTGAGAAGCACCGTCTGTGATCTTCAGCGCATCCAGCGCCGGATACATGACAGAACGAACCTTTTTAAGCATCTCTTCTGACAAACCACTGGGCTGTACATGTCCGGTCTCAATAAAATGCGGAGCACCTGTGGTGTATTTCTTCGTCACCGCCAGATTGGTATGTGTTCCATGATAAGAGATGGTCTCATAACTGTACTCATCTCCCTCGATATATTCTTCCACAATGGCTTTCTTTTCAAAAGACTGCTCCACTGCTTCTTTGATTGCTTCTTCCAGCTGGTCGTAAGCTGTGATCTTGGTAATCGCTCTGCTTCCGGAACGGTCTGTTGGTTTTACAATAACCGGGAGCTCCATCTCCATCAGTTCCGGTATCACCCGATCCACCTTGTAGAATTTCGGTGTGGGAAGTCCCGCTTTCAGAAATGCGCTTCTCATAGCATATTTATTCGTGGACAGTTCAATGCATTCCGGTGTATTTCCCGGAAGTCCTAAGCCTGCTGCCACTTTGCTGACGGTAATATTCGCAAGATCCGATGCGATGGTTGCCACTGCATCCGGTTTGATCTCTCTGCATTTTTCCAGGATCTCATCGATCTCCACAATGCTGACCGGATAAAAATGGTCCGCGGTCCGCTCACCGATGGAACCATCCTGCCATGCAAATACATGGGTCTCGAATCCCATCTCCTTTGCTTTCAGGATCAGCTGATTCTGAAAATCATTTGCTCCAATAATAACTATTTTTTTCATATACTGCCTCGTATTATTATTTATAGAAATTGAGCACCTGCTCTGCAATATAACGAACCTGCTCTTCTTTCAGACCATAGAACAGCGGAAGTCTTGCCAGACGCTCGCTCTCTTTGGTAGTATGGACATCTTCTCCATGAAAACGTCCAAATTTCTGTCCAGCCGGTGCGCTGTGCAGCGGAATGTAATGGAAAACAGCCTGTACTTCATGCTCCTTCAGATAACTGATCAGTGCTGTACGCTCTTCCAGATCCTTTGCTTTGATATAAAACATATGGGCATTATGTGTACAGTGTTCAGGAATATGCGGAAGCTCGATCTTACCTGCATCTGCCAGTGGCTTCAGCAGTTCATAATAGAGATTCCAGCTATTCATACGATCATCAAAGATCATATCAGCCGCATCTAACTGTGCCATCAGATAGGCGGCATTCATGTCACCCGGCAGATAGGAAGAACCTGCATCTACCCAGGTATATTTATCGATCTGACCGCGGAAGAATTTCGCACGATTGGTTCCCTTTTCACGGATGATCTCTGCCCGCTCCACATCTTCTGGATTCTTGATCAGCAGTGCACCGCCTTCACCCATACTGTAATTCTTGGTCTCATGGAAAGAGAGACATCCATAATCACCGATGGTTCCCAGAGCTTTTCCTCTATAAGTACTTAAGATTCCCTGAGCTGCATCTTCAATGACGATCAGATTATATTTTTTCGCCAGCTCCATGATCTTATCCATCTCGCAGCTCACACCGGCATAATGAACCGGCACGATCGCTTTGGTCTTCTCTGTGATGGCTGCCTCGATCTTATTTTCATCAATATTCATAGTATCTGGACGGATATCTACAAATACCGGAACTGCTCCACGAAGTACAAATGCATCTGCCGTCGATACGAAGGTATAGGATGGCATGATCACCTCATCCCCTTCTTTGATATCAGCCAGCAGTGCTGCCATCTCGGTGGCATGCGTGCAGGAAGTCGTCAGAAGCGCTTTTGACGTCCCTGTCTTCTCCTCCAGCCATGCATTGCAGCGTTTGGTAAATGGTCCATCACCACAGATCTTATGATTCTTCTCTACTGCTTCTGCCACATATTTCAGTTCAGTTCCCACATAGGGCGGTACATTAAAATCAATCATTTTCTTCTCCTTACCGACGCAGTAATACCAATCCGCGTCTCATCATCATAGGTTCATATCCTTTATTAAGAAAAGCAGTCCCGAATTCTGTATCAAGAATACTTTTATCATAATCATAACAATAGATCACTGTCGGCTGTTTTTCCGATCTCACCTCATAATATGTGAAGATCAACGGATCTGTCTCCAGTGTTTCCCATGTAGAATAGGCTGCACACTCTGCTTCTGTATTAAGATACATCCACGGTGCAATGCCCACCACAAATAATTTATCCTCTCTGGTCAGCTGCAGGTCTTCCATATCCTGCATTACATCTTCATAAAGAAGACTGTTCTCTTCTGAGGTATGAATTCCTTTTAACGGACCTTCTTCTGCTGCCACTGTCAGCTTTGGAAGCTTCTCATCTCCCCATACATAAGTCACACGCTGCCAGATCCCGCCTGCAAACTGTACCGCGATCAGTACCGCCAGTACGGTTCCACATACAGCACTATATTTATGTGATTCTTGCATCAAAGCTGTATCATATCCATTCGGCTGCTTTGCTGGCCAGCTCTCTTTAGCTGCCTGCATATGCTGTCCGATCAGCACCAGTGATGCCGCTGATGGAATCATACAGGATGCTGACATGGTCAGGATTCCTGTATTGGTTGCAAAATGCGCCAGTAAAGTATAGAACACACCTGGCAGAAACCACCCGTAGAACACATAGCGGTCTTTCTTTTCTGATGTTACATATGCCAGCAATCCTACAAAGGTCAGCGGAACCAGCATATAGTTGATACCGACCATCTCCCAGCAGAATCCATAATAAATAATGTATCCACCGGCTGCAACTGCCTCAGCGATCATATAAAGCGCTCCAGAGACCTGTTTTCCGGCTTTCCTGGCAATCAGATATACAACCGACAGAATAGCTGTCAGATAAACCAGCCCTGTATAATACCGATGGATCCGGATAAAGTATTTCGCCAGCTTCTCCCAGAACGACTTCTGCCGCTCTGTATCCATCACAATATATTCAAAACATTCCAGGATCTCATCCAGGGTTCCTCTGGAAAATACGAACCAGACAAACACTAAAAGAATCAGAAATGCTCCTACACCCATGAAAAAATAGGTTCTGAACTGCAGCGCTGCCGGCAACTGATCCTGACTGTTTCGGAAACCAGAACATCTCCCGGATTCTTTTTCGCCGGAAGAACCTTTGACATCCGAGTTCTTACAGACACCTCTGACACATGCTCCCACACAGATCACTCCGTACAGTAAAAACAGAATCACTACATACGGATTTGCCAGCACAGCTCCTGCGGTAAACATTCCGCACAGAATACACATGGGCACAGACAGATTCTCACTGCCCGCCAATGTCACCAGCACCAACAGCACAAAGCCAAATGCCAGTGTATTATACGACATGCTGTTAATATTATACGGCGTTGTCACAAAATAGAATAATGCCGGAAGGATACGGATCCAACCGAATCGCTTCAGTCTGCGGAAACACCACACAGACACCAGCACCTGAAATACCAGATATGCCATTCGAAAGATCAGTATAATTCCTTCGTTGGAATTATGAACCAGACGGATCAGCCAGTAGATCGGATAGGTAATCAATGCAAATAACTGCACATTATTCCACTCGTCCACCAGCATGGCATCCCCCTGGAAAAAACGATACACCGTGCTGATGTAAAAAATCTCATCATTTTTATTGAATCCAAAGAACTGTCTCCATGCAAACAGGCAGAATAAAACTGCCAGACAGACTGCATAGATTGCAGTTTCCTTTTTTATATGGATATTATGCCCCATTCAGGAAATCCTTTCCACTATTCAGTCAGCTCCAGTACCTGCTGAATTGCTTTTACACAACCCTCAATACCGATCAGACCGCTGTTCAGACACAGATCATAATTGGAAGCCATGCCCCATTCCTGATCTGTATAATATTTATAATGATTTGCACGGGCTTTATCCTTTTTCTTTAAGACTGCCGGTGCTTCCTCTCTGGTAATGTTAAAGTATTTCTCTGCACGTTCGATCTTGCTCTCATTATCTGCAAAAATAAATACATTAAGACAGTCTTCTCTCTCTCTTAAAATGTAATCTGCACATCTTCCAACGATCACACATGGTCCTTTATCAGCCAGTTCTTTGATAATCCGATTCTGTGTAAAATAGATCTCATCCTGCAATGTCACACCATTGTTGGTTGAAAATACATTATTGGCAAATGAAAGACTGCTGGCGATATTAAATAACAAACTGCCTGTCATTCTCTCACCTTTCTCAGCTACAAAACTCTGTGCAAATCCACTTTCCTTTGCAACCATATCGATCAGCTTCTCATCGTAACACGGAACACCCATTGCTTTTGCCAGGTTCTCTCCGATATATCTTCCACCACTTCCGTATTGTCTGCTAATGGTAACTATCTTTTTTTTCATATGATCCTTACCTCCCTGAGTCTAAAGATAGTTCTATTCTACCCTATTTTGCTGGTTTTGTCACCCTTTCAGCCCGTTTGTTAAGGTAAAAATAAGATTTTTGGAAATAAAAAAATCGCCACCTAACGCAATGTTAAATGGCGATTCATATTCATGAGGCATCGGGGATTCGAACCCCGGACAACT
>OGIO01000372.1_pt1 | contig 57280 bp, 49 predicted proteins | sample 1571841 | NCBI WGS metagenome assembly OGIO01 (sample SAMEA2582111, study PRJEB24529) | metagenome | biome: Human gut stool | place: China | collected 2011
GCAGCACAATCTCTACTTCAATAATTCTTTAAGTAATTTTTCATGCGGGTAACAGGACTTGAACCTGCACGGGGTGTCCCACCAGAACCTAAATCTGGCGCGTCTGCCAATTCCGCCATACCCGCTCAACAGATTTATCTTATCATCTGTGACTGAAAAAGTCAAATCAAAAGGCACTGCTCATCGCAATGCCTTTTTCACATAATTACAGTTCATCTGCACCATTCGCAGAATCGCGCTTACAGCGCTTTTCCCTGCTACGTGGCTGCCTGCCTTACTGCTCCAGCACCAGTTTTGCCGAGCCATACATACCGGCATCATTACCAAGTGTTGCCAGCACAAATTTTGCGCCGCGGCAGCCGCGGAAGGTATATTTGAGATAGTATTTCTTTATGTAGTCCAGGATGACCGGGCCTGCTTTGGACACGCCGCCACCGATGACAAATACTTCCGGATCAACCGTAGATGCCACATTGGCAAGTGCCAGCCCCAGATATTTTCCGAAACGCTCTGCCACATCTTTGGCAAATGCATCGTCTGCTTTTACTGCATCCCAGATATCTTTGGCAGTCATGGTCTCTGGCTGAAGAGTTGTTCCCTTAGTATCAGCGCCCTGACGAATCATCCATTTTGCAAGAGTCACCATTCCATTGGCAGATGCCAGCTGCTCCAGGCATCCCTGGTTGCCACAGCCGCAATTCCAGTCCACAGCATCTTCCACATGAATGTGTCCGATCTCGCCGCCTGCGCCGTTGGCTCCGGTAATGATCTTTCCATCAATGATGATTCCACCGCCAACACCGGTTCCCAATGTTACCATAACACCGCTCTTATGTCCGGCTGCTGCGCCTTTCCACATCTCCCCCAGAGCTGCCACATTGGCATCATTGCCGCCCTTGCTCACAAGGCCGGTCAGTTCGGTCAGTTCTCTGGTGACCTCTTTATAGCCCCAGCCAAGGTTTGCGGTATGCGGCACCACGCCTTCTGCATTGATCGGCCCCGGAACTCCGATACCGATACCAGTCACTGAATCCTTCTCAATTCCACGCTCTTCCAGCTTCTTCTGTACTGCTTCTGCAATATCCGGCAGAATGGCTTTTCCCTCATTCTCAGTTCTGCTGGGAATCTCCCATTTTTCCAACAGCTCACCGTCCACACGGAACAGTCCCATCTTCACAGTGGTTCCGCCCACATCAATTCCAAAACAGTATTCTTTCATCCCTTTATCCCCCATGGTCTTATTTTTTATTGCGGCTAATACTTTCCTGCACTCTGCGATACAGCTCCTGAGCTGCATTGTAGCCCATCTTCTTCTGTCTGTGGTTAACAGCCGCAGACTCTACGATGATCGCCAGGTTCCGGCCCGGACGGATCGGAATCGAATGACAGGTCACTTTATTACCAAGGAACTCGGTGTATTCCTCATTGAGTCCCAGACGGTCGTACTCTTTGTCCTTGTCCCACTCTTCCAGTTTGATGACCAGATCAATGCTCTGGGTCTCACGGACGCTTTCAACACCATACAGAGTCTTCACATCAATAATACCGATACCGCGAAGCTCGATGAAATGTCTGGTGATCTCCGGTGAGGTTCCCACCAGCGTATCATCGCTGACTTTGTGGATCTCAACCACATCGTCAGTGATCAGACGGTGACCACGCTTGATCAGCTCCAGAGCTGCCTCACTCTTACCAATGCCACTCTCGCCCATGATCAGGATACCTTCACCATAAACATCCATCAGAACACCATGAATAGAAATACATGGTGCCAGTTCCACGCCAAGCCAGCGGATAACTTCTGCCATCAGGTCAGATGTGATGCGATGGCTGGAAAGCAGCGGCTTGTGATATTTCTTTGCCAGTTCGATCATATCCTCATCCGGTTCTGTCCGGGTGGAATAGATCACACACGGAATATCGCTGGATAAAAACTGCTCATAATTGGCCAGCTTTACATCTTTGTCCAGACTCTTCAGATAGGTATATTCTACATATCCAATAATCTGTACACGCTCACTTGCAAAATGCTCAAAATATCCGGCAAGCTGCAGAGCCGGACGGTTGATCTCCGGGCTGCTGATCTCGATCTCATCGGTGGATACTTCCGGCACCAGATTTACAAGCTGCAGCTTCTCGATCATCTTATTTAACTTTACGGATGACATATTCTGTACTCCTTTTCTTCACGCGGCTGAACCGTTTCCAGCCTTCATATAGTAAAAGTTTAACACGTTTAATTCTGCTTCGCAACATGGAAAAACTCGTAGACCTGACGGGCTGACAGACTGTTCATCCCCTCTACCTGCGCCAGTTCTTCCTCGCTGGCTGCCTTCAGATCATCCAGAGTCTGGAATGCCTTCATCAATGCCCTCCTTCTTGCCGGACCAATACCTTTGATATCGTCAAGCACCGAATGCACCTGCTCCTTGCTTCTAAGAGAACGGTGATATTCAATAGCAAACCGGTGGGCCTCATCCTGAATACGTGTCACCAGACGGAATCCCTCACTGTCCCGGTCAATAGGGATCTCCACATTGTTAAAATAGATACCTCTGGTCCTGTGGTGGTCATCCTTTACCATCCCACATACAGGAACGTGCACGCCAACCGCATCCATAACCTTCAGCGCGATGTTCACCTGCCCACGGCCTCCGTCCATCATGATCAGATCCGGATAAGTCTCATAATGAGAAAGTCTTCTGGTCAGCATCTCTTCCATGCTGGCATAATCATCAGCCCCCTGTACCCCACGGATCCGAAACTTTCTGTAATCAGACCGCTTCGGTTTTCCTTTTTCAAATACGACCATAGAGCCGACTGTCTGGAAACCGCTGATATTGGATATGTCGTATGCTTCCACTCTGGATATCTCCGGCAGATTCAAAAGTCCTGCGATCTCCTTCATGGCACCGATGGTTCTCCCTTCTTCGCGGCGGATCCGCTCTTTATCCTGATCCAGCACCATCTTCGCATTTTTCTGGGCAAGCTCCACCAACTTCTCCTTCTCACCCTTCTTAGGCACACAAATATGCACCTTCTGACCTTTCCGCTCGCTCAGCCAGCTCTCGATAACTTCCGCTTCCCCGATCTCATACTGCATCATGATCTCTCTGGGAATATACGGAGTTCCTGCATAAAACTGCTTCACAAATGCTGCCAGGATCTCTTCTTTCTTATCATCTGCCGCAATATGCAGACAAAAATGATCCCGTCCAATGAGACGACCATCCCGGATAAAGAACACCTGCACTACCGCATCTTCCCGGTCTTTCGCCATAGCGATCACATCTTTATCTTCCATGTCACTGTTCGTGATCTTCTGCTTCTGCGCGATCTTCTTCACACTTCCCAGCAGTTCCCGATATTCAATGGCTTTCTCAAACTCCATCTCTTCTGCCGCCTGCTGCATCTTCTCTTCCAGTTCTTTCAAAATGGGGGCATAATTTCCATTGAGAAAATGTAATGCTTTTTTCACGGATTCTCCGTATTCTTCTTTGGAAATGTAGCCCTGACAGGGGGCTGGACACTGATGAATGTGATAGTTCAGACAGGGCCGTTCCTTTCCCTGCATCTTCGGAAGCTGCCGGTTACAGGTGCGGATTCCATACAGCTTGTGGATCAGATCAATGGTATCCTTTACCGCAGCTGCGCTGGTATACGGTCCATAGTATTTTGCTTTGTCTTTGTACATCTGTCTGGCAAACAGCACTCTTGGGAAATCCTCCTGAACCGTTACCTTGATGAACGGATATGCCTTATCATCCATGAGCATGGTATTGTATTTTGGCCGATGCTCCTTGATCAGATTGCACTCCAGAACCAGAGCCTCCAGCTCTGAATCTGTGATAATATACTCAAAGCGCGCAATATGGGTGACCATCTGCTCGATCTTCACCCCTTTATTGCGGCTGGACTGAAAATACTGCCGTACACGGTTCTTCAGCGAAATGGCCTTGCCCACATAGATGATTGCATCCCGCTCATCATGCATCAGATATACGCCCGGCTTGGACGGCAGTTTTTTCAGTTCTTCCTCAATATTAAATGCCATAATTATTTACTCTGCAAAAATCAATTCTTCCTGGTGATATTCATTTGCCTCATCTCTCACCTTATGGAAAATCTCCATAAATTCTTTACCGGTAATGGTCTCCTTTTCGATCAGAAATGCAGAGATCTGATCCAGACACTCACGGTTCTCTGTGAGCAGACGTTTTGCTTCCTCATAAGCTTCCTTCAGGATCCGCATGACTTCTTCATCCACATGGGATGCCGTCTCATCACTGCAATTCAGGACACTTCCATTGTCCAGATACATGCTCTCTCTGGATTCCAGTCCCATAAGACCGAACTTCTCGGACATACCATACTGGGTCACCATGGCTCTCGCCAGATTAGTTGCCTGCTGGATATCATTGGATGCTCCGGTGGTAACAGAATCAAATACTACTTCCTCTGCTGCACGGCCTCCCATGCATACGACCAGACGGGCAAGAATCTCTTTCTTGGACAGAAGGAACTTCTCTTCCTCCGGTGTCTGCAGTACATAGCCAAGAGCTCCGCTGGTACGCGGAATGATCGTGATCTTCTGTACCGGCTCAGCATCCTTCTGAAGTGCACTGGTCAGTGCATGACCAACCTCATGATAGGATACCACTTTCCGTTCTTCTTCACTTAAGATCTTATTCTTCTTCTCTTTACCCATCATGACCACTTCCATGGCGTCAAACAGGTCTTTCTGGCAGATGGCTTTTCTGCCATTCTTGACAGCCATGATAGCTGCCTCGTTGATCATATTTGCAAGATCTGCACCTACTGCCCCACTGGTCGCCAGTGCAACAGCTGCCAGATCTACCGTCTCATCCAGCTTCACATTTTTCACATGAACCTTCAGAATGTCCTCACGACCTTTGAGATCCGGGCGCTCCACGATGATCCGGCGGTCAAAACGGCCCGGACGCAGAAGGGCCTGATCCAGCACCTCCGGACGGTTGGTTGCCGCCAGAATGATGCAGGCTTGATTGCTCTCAAATCCATCCATCTCAGCCAGCAGCTGGTTCAGGGTCTGTTCCCGCTCATCGTTGCCTCCCATACGAGAATCACGGCTCTTGCCGATGGCATCGATCTCATCGATAAATACGATACAGGGTGCATTTTTCTTAGCTTCTTCAAACAGGTCACGGACACGGGATGCGCCCACACCTACGAACATTTCCACAAAATCAGACCCTGCCAGAGAGAAGAACGGCACATGTGCTTCTCCTGCCACAGCCTTTGCCAGCAATGTCTTACCAGTTCCGGGAGGGCCTACAAGCAGTGCACCTTTCGGAAGCTTTGCACCGATCTCAGTATATTTTTCCGGATTATGAAGGAAGTCAACCACTTCCACAAGAGATTCCTTTGCCTCTTCCTCACCAGCCACATCCTTAAATGTGACACCTGTCTCTTTTTCAATATAAACCTTGGCTTTGCTCTTACCGACGCCCATGACGCCTCCGCCTCCGCCCATACGGCGCATAAATCCGCTGAACAGAACCCACAGAAGAATCATCGGTACCACAATGGACAGAATATTCAGCGCAATGCTGATCATAGCATCATTCTGGATATATGGCTGGATCTCCACATTCTTCTCCCTCATCAAAGGCAGAAGCTCTGTATCATTCGCCATCTTACCTGTATAATAAGTAAGCGTTACTCCATCTTTATCTTTTTCCTTCGGTGTGATCTTCCATGTAGAACCCGTATCCTCCACAGAAGCTACCTCATCTGCCTCCAGCATATCCAGGAATTTATCATATGTAATCTCCTGGGATGTTGCCTGTGTGTACTGATTGTTAAACAGTGCCCACACCAGGATCGCAGCTATTACAAAGACAGCAAACATCAACATATTCTGTGTGTTTTTCGGTGCTTTGCCGCCATTGTTATTTCCATTCCCTTTATTGTTTGGGGGTGTATTGTTATTCATCTTTCTCCTCCTTGTGCGTAACACTTCTTATTATAGTGAACCTTCTTTTATAAATCAATACACCTGTTCGCAAAAAATCCGTACTTTTTATAAAATAAGTATAAAAAAACCAAAATTTTTAAATGGTATTTTTATTTTGGAAGCGATATAATATAGAATATTTTTTTTAATTACATTCAGGAGGATTTAACCAATGCCAGTAAAATACGTATTTGTAACAGGTGGCGTTGTATCCGGTCTTGGAAAAGGCATCACTGCCGCTTCCCTCGGACGACTGTTAAAAGCGCGCGGTTACAAAGTAACCATGCAGAAATTTGACCCTTATATCAACATTGACCCAGGTACCATGAACCCCGTACAGCATGGTGAGGTATTCGTGACCGATGATGGCACCGAAACCGATCTGGATCTTGGACATTATGAGCGTTTTATCGACGAAAATCTTGATAAGAATTCCAATGTGACAACCGGAAAAGTATACTGGTCCGTTCTTCAGAAGGAGCGTCGCGGCGATTACGGCGGCGGAACCGTTCAGGTCATTCCTCACATTACCAACGAAATCAAAAGCCGATTTTATCGGAATTACACATCCGAAGATATGCATATCGCCATCATAGAGACCGGCGGTACAGTCGGTGATATTGAAGGTCAGCCGTTCCTGGAAGCGATCCGTCAGTTCCAGCATGAAGTCGGTCATGAAAATGCAATCCTGATCCATGTCACACTGATCCCTTATCTGAAAGCATCCGGTGAAATGAAGACCAAACCAACCCAGGCTTCTGTCAAAGAGCTGCAGGGTATGGGAATCCAGCCGGACATTATTGTATGCCGTACCGAGCTTCCGCTGGAAAAAGGCATCAAGGACAAGATTGCTCTGTTCTGTAATGTTCCGAAAGAGCATGTTCTTCAGAACCTGGATGTGGAATATCTGTATGAAGCACCGCTTGCCATGGAACAGGAGCATCTGGCGCAGGCTGCCTGCGAATGTCTGAACCTGCCGTGTCCGGAACCGGATCTGTCCGACTGGATCAACATGGTAGATAAGCTTCGTCATCCGACCACAGAGGTCAACATTGCACTGGTCGGAAAATATATTCAGCTTCATGACGCTTATATCTCCGTGGTAGAAGCACTGAAGCACGGCGGTATCGACAATCATGCTGTTGTAAATATCAAATGGATCGATTCCGAGACCGTTACTGAAGAAAATGCAGATGAGCTGTTTGGTGACGTGACCGGTATTCTGGTTCCCGGCGGATTCGGAAGCCGTGGTATCGACGGCAAGATCACCGCTATTAAATATGCCCGTGAACATAAGATCCCGTTCCTTGGCCTGTGCCTTGGCATGCAGCTGTCCATCGTGGAATATGCAAGAAATGTAGCCGGACTGGACGGTGCCCACAGCATCGAGCTGGATCCGAACACCCAGTACCCGGTGATCGCACTGATGCCGGATCAGAACGGTGTGGAGGATATCGGCGGAACCTTACGTCTTGGCTCCTTCCCATGTGTGCTGGATAAGACTTCCAAAGCTTACGAACTGTATGGCGAGGAACTGATCCATGAACGTCACCGCCATCGTTACGAGGTCAATAATGATTTCCGTACAGTCCTGACCAGCCATGGCATGGTTCTCTCCGGTTTGTCTCCAGATGGACGTATCGTGGAGATGGTCGAACTGAAGGATCACCCGTTCTTCATCGCAACTCAGGCTCATCCGGAGCTGAAATCCAGACCGAACCGCCCACATCCGCTGTTCAAAGGATTTGTGGAAGCTGCTGTGAAAGCAAAAAAATAAATCATAACAAAAAAGCTGCCGTCCGCCGGTTCTCCCGGCTGACGACAGCTTTTCTTATGTTTACTATTTTTCCTGAGCTGCGTTTGTAAGCATCTGCGCGATTTTCTCTTTACATGCTGCTGCATTCAGACCTGTTATTAATGGAAAAATATTCATAGCATATTTCTCTTCTTCGGGGAATTTATAGCCCATAGTTGTAAATTTTACATCATACGACTGGTGCTGCGATTCAAATTCCATAATACTACATGTAGTTACTTCTGCAGAAATTCCATTATTTTCTGCAATTTCCTTTACAATTCCACTACACATGGTTGATGTTACGGCTCCACTTCCACAAGCAATAATCACTTTTAATTTTTTCATGATCATTTATCCTTTCCTTTGTATTGATTTTTTGGCATACATGCAAATAAAACACCTTCCACCAGCATCAGCAGAGCAGTATACAAAAGAATTCTGTTTATATGATTTCCTGCTAAAGGAATGATAATGTATGCAGGAATCAACACCGCTCCACCTAATTGAAATGTTGTAAACAAAGAACCTGAAACTTGATTTTTCTGAGTATTAAAATGTAACATCGTTACCGGTATTGTCAGTGTAAGCGGTAAGAGTCCTCCTACACAAATTCCAACACCAAGTATACTGCTAATCAATATCATCATTTCATTTTTTACTGCTAATACTACTGTACACAAACTACTAATGATTGCAAGCATTGACATAAACATTTTTTGATTTTTTAAAACAGATGCAATCCTTGGCAAAAATATAGCACCTAAAAAATATCCGATTGAAATAACCGATGTCATTGCTCCAGCTTGGAGTAAGCTATACCCTTTTCCGTGTAGAATAGATGGAAGATGCGCACTCATTCCTGTGTAAAGCCCAAATACAAGCATTAAAGCAACTGCACCTATCCAAATATATTTGTCACGCAACACCTGCTGAAACGTCTGACCAACTGTATGGTATGAATCTGACACTTTGTAATCCTTCATCAAGAGTGACCATGTCACAAATAATATGCTTTGTATGCCAATATCAAGTAATGACATATCTAAAAATCCAGGGAACAAAGAAGTTGTTGCTTCTGCTACTGCTTTACCACCAGCACCAAATGCAATCATGCATCCAATTGCGATCCCAACATTTTCCTTCTTAAATATTTTAGAAAACGTCGTGACCCCCATAGTACTGATCACAATATTAGAGAATCCTATTAACAATGTCGAAAAATAAAATACAATAAATCTACTGCAAAAAATTCTCAGACACAATCCTGCCAAACCGATAAGTAATCCCACACTTTGGCATCTTTTTATTCCATATCGCCGAACCAGCCAGGTAAAAGGTATTCCCAAAAACAATGATGGCAATAAAGTACTCATATATAATGATGTATACTGAGACTTTGTAATATGAAATTGTTCCATGAGCTGTTCTGCCAATGGTGAAAGTTGCGCAGAATACAGATTTATTGCAAAACTGCACAGGCAGAACAGCAACACGCATGCAAGCTTCTGATAACTAATCTTCTCCTGAATTTTTTCATTCATTTCATTTTTTATTCCATTTTTCAGTTCCAAAATAGCCAATATGCTCTTTCACAATCTGTTTCTGTCCATCAACACCAGCTTTTAACAAAGAATTAAACTCTGCCTTCTTTCCAGCTGCATCATTCACTTTATCCTCTATAGCCTGTCCTCCAGCTAGAAACATGTACGTTGCAAAATTGATTTTAGAAATTCCACGTTTGGAAACTTCAATATAATCTTCTTTTGTCAATCCACTTCCTCCATGCATAACAAGTGGAATCGGAATTGCCTCATTTAATTCTGTAATTCTGTCAAACTTCAATTCCGGCTTTTTCAAATAAACACCATGTGTCGTTCCAATAGAAACTGCAAGCATATCTACACCTGTCTGTTCGTAGAATGTTTTTGCTTCTTCTACTGTCGTATAAACATCCTCCTTTACTGCATCATCTCCTCTTCCACCCACATGTCCTATTTCTGCCTCTACAGAAACTCCACACGCATGTGCTGCAGCTACAACTTTCTTTGTAATCGCAATATTTTCTTCCATCGGCAACTCTGATCCATCAATCATAACAGAAGTAACGCCCCACTTGATTGCCCGGATACACCCTTCATATGTTTTACAGTGATCCAAATTAATTGCCACTGGAACTGATGACATTTTTGCACGATCCACCAAGTAATGCATAAATGTGTCTGCTTCAAATTGTGTTTTCCGGCGTGCTGCTGCCAGATTCGGATCTACCCAGTCATTAATCTGGATAATAACTGGCGTATTGGTTTCTTCTGCTGCTGACAGAATTGCTTCCACTGTCGGATGTGACAAAAGATTAAATGCGCCTACCGCATATCCTCCTTTTTTTGCTTCATTTAAAATATCCTTTGTATTTACAAGCATTCTTTTCTATTCCCCTTTCTTACTCTTCTTCATTTACCTTTACTCCAGCCAGACTTTCATAATACTTTACTACTGCAATACTATGCTCTTTTCCAAATCCCATTGCCCGCGCTGCTCCAAACGCCTGCAGCGTCGCTGCTCCAATATTTACGGGAAGTTTTAATCTGTCTGCTGTCTGCATTGCGATGTTAATATCTTTATAGAATAAATCCGTTGCAAATTTGGGTGTAAAATCCCGATGCTTTAAAAATCCAGGAATTGCCATCTCTGATGCAAAATTACGTCCTGTGCTCTTATTGATAATTTCAAACAGATTCTCAACATCCATTCCCAGCTGTTTTGCCATTACCATTACTTCACAGCAGGCAACCAGATCACAACCACCAAGATAATTATTAAACATTTTAGCTGCTGATCCAGATCCAACAGGTCCTGCATGCATAATAGATTTTCCCATCGGAGATACAACTTCTTTTACTTTTTCAAATTCGTCATCAGCGCATCCAATCATAATGGACAGCGTTCCTGCTTCAGCCCCTGCAACACCGCCTGCAATCGGGCAATCATAGTATTTATATCCTCTTTCTTTACCGTCTGCACCTAATTCCTGCGAAATCATCGGACCAACCGTACTGAAATCATAGATTTCCTTTACTACCGACCCCTGTACCGTAATCAATTCATCAATTACACTTTTAACAACTTCTCCATTAGGAAGGCAAAGGAAAACTCTTTCCGCCTGTCTTCCAATTTCAGCATTAGAATTCACTTCCTCTGCTCCCATTTCAGACAGTTTCTTTACAGCCTCTTTTGCATGAGTATTGCTGATTACAACTTTATATCCTGCTTTCAGGCAATGTCCTGCCATAAAATGCCCCATATTACCTATACCAATAAAACCATATTTCATTATTTTTGCCTCCTTTATACAATCTGACTTTCTAATTTTTCATTTTTCATATAACGTACAATTTCTTCCATCATCATTTTTACCGACAGAAGCATAACGTCTCCAGCATTTCCTGCCATGTGCGGAGTAAGAACCACATTATCTAACTGATGAAGAACATGATCATCCGGAAGAGGTTCCTCCTTAAATACATCTAACGCAGCACCTTTAATTCTCTTGTCCTTCAATGCCTGAATCAGAGCTTCTTCATTTACCAGCCCAGCTCTTGCTGTATTGACCAAATATGCTGTTGGTTTCATGACTGCAATTTCCTTCTCATCAATCAAGTTCTCCGTTGCCGGCAATAAACGCGCATGAATCGTAATAATATCCGAAGTTGACATCAGTTCTTCAAGGCTGACTAATTTCACGCCAAGTTTCTTAGCATCTTCTTCCTTTGCATATGGATCATACGCGATAAAATGAAAATCAAATCCGCTCAGTTTTTTTGCAACTTTTTTTCCGATGATTCCAAAACCTACAATGCCAATCGTAGTTTCGCAAGAAAGTTTACTGCTCTCGACCGCCTGAAATCCATCACCAGGTTTCCAGTTTTTATTAACACCAGCTACATTCCGCATTACATCAAGAATCATTGCGCAAGCCATTTCTGATACAGGTTCTGATACTTTGCCCGGACAATTACTTACTTTGATTCCACGTTTTTTACATTCTTCAATATCTACATTTTCCAGACCGCTACGCATAACTGCAATATATTTCAGTTTTTTAGCACGTTCAAGGAGCTTCTTATTCACACCGTTGTACATAATAACAAGGATCTCACAATCCTCGATTGTTTTTAAATATTCCTCCGAGTATACAACCCAATCAGGCCCTTCTTCCTCAATTCGTCTTGCTACAGAACGATAGTCTCCGCCTTCGCAGAAAAGACCATCATCATAAGTACACACTACTTCAAATCCATATTTTTCACTTTCTGAAATCAATTTTGTGATGTCATCACGTCCCTGATAAGGATCTGGCTGACGCCTTCCATCGAATGCAAACACAATTTTTCTTTCCATCTTCTTTTTCCTCCTGACCTTTTATAAAACACAATACTTTACAAAAATTTCCGGAACCTGTTCTTTATCAGTCATCATACATTCCTTTACAAAATCGCCCTGTTCATTTCCTATAGCTCCAATAAATTTCTGTAAAAATTCCACATGTTCTTCATCTTTTTTCAATGCCAGATTAAAAATAATAGAAGTACTGATTTTTTCATCAAAATCATCCATTCTGCGAAATTCAACATTGTTTTTTAACCTTACCACGCACATGCCTTCTTTTAAGACAAATTGGCTGGAGCAATGTGGAATTGCTATGGGTGTTTCGGATGGAAGCCCTGTCGGATAATCCTGCTCCCTTTTTAAACATTCTTCCGAAAAGTTCTCTTTTACATATCCATTTGCAAACAAATATTTACCTGCACACTCGATTGCAGCCTTATAATCATCTGCATCTGCATCAAGAACTAAAATATCCTCTTTCCTCATTTTTCCACCTTTATTATCAATTAAGATTTTTACAAACTTTTCCTCTTGCAATAACTGCCTTTACATTTAATTCCTTGTCCAGGAAAACAAAATCTGCATCATATCCCTCTGCAATCTTGCCTTTCCGGTCATTAATTTTCATCATCTGCGCCGGAGTAAGTGTAGCCATTCGGATCACATCAAGCAACGGAATATTGGAACATTTGTATGTCTGCTGCACAATATAGTCCATCGGAGCCATGGTTTTGATACTGATTCGATTGGGCAGACGATTCGGTATAACCATCGGTTCGCCTTCTGCAAATGGTTCTTTTCTTGGTGCTGCATCTGTAGTAAGATACATTTTACTGACGCCCTTGCTTTTATAAATCAAATCCAGCATCGGACCTGTCAAATGTTTTCCATTACCTATCACTTCTGCATACAGATCCGGTTCCAACAGACAATCTTCTATCAGTCCCGGAAATCTCTCTCCTGTCTGTTCATCCCTGTAAAAACCAAACATTCCTGTATACAAATGTGTTGCACTATTTGCTCCTGCCTCTACACATTTCATCACCTGATCGTAGTCTGCAGGCCCACAGTGAGATATAGAAACACTTACTCCTTTAGATACAAAATATCTGGTAATCTCTGCTGCTCCCTTGATGCATGGATCAATACCTATCCGTTTGAGCATTGTGATATTTTCCAGAATCTGCTCACATCTTTCAACACTATAATCAGGTATTTCTTTTCCTTCGTTCATAGGTTCTCCATATATGTACGCCCAATCTACACATTCCGCATGAAGTCCTATGATCTCAGGTCCGTCTGTCTTTTTCATATACTCCTGATACAGATCGTTCAATTTTTTTACAGGAACCATATGTGATGCAAGCACTGATGTAACCCCATGTTTTACGACCTCTTCCATTGCATGATTAACAGCTTCTTCTCTTTCTTCAATAAAAGAGAATCCTCCGCCTCCATGAATATGCAGATCAATGTATCCAGGTGCAACAAATAGTCCCTTTGCGTCCAGCACTTCTTCACAATTAGCTATGTCTTTTCCTATTTTTACAATTTTTCCATTTTCATATGCCACATCATATCCTTCCAGATATCTGTATGGCGTTATAATTGTTGAATTGACTATTTTTTTCATTTCTTTTCTCCTCATGCAATATTGTTAACTTTCTCATACCGGAACAAGCAAAAGTTTGTTCCGGTATATTTTATTATGCAAAGAAGAACCTTTTGATAAGGCAGCCAATAATGCTGATCCAATCCAATGCCGTCGGCGATGTAATCGTTCCTGTCAAAGTCGGATCCAGATACTCAAACACCTGTCCGATCTCCGGTGCCAGGAAATTCATCAATGACATCATAAAAAATACATACAATGCAGAACATACAAATGAGCGTACAAAATCGTTTTTACAGTATACCGTACAGATACCTACCATATAGATAATTCCACCCATCAAACCTGTCGGGAAGTATCTGAATCCCGGAACCAGCAGTGCAAATGCAACTGCTAACGGAATCATTAAACTATTGATAGTAATAACAACTGGTGATCCTACTGACATTGCCATATCACATGCAATATATACCTTATGTCCTTCGCCAAGCTTGTTACCAGCCCATGTCTGTGCTCCCTGTGTCAGAGCTCCAACTCCATCAAGGAAAATCTTAATTGTATGCGGAATCAAAACAATCGACGCAGATACTCCCATTCCAATACTGAAAATACTTGTAATATCCTGTTTGGTAATAATTGCCATAAACATTCCAACAATCAGACCAATGACTGCTGGTTCCCCAAAAATACCAATTTTCTTACTGATCTTTTCTGGTGTAAAATTATTATTTTTTACTGCCGGAATAAGATCCATGATTTTATTCGCGATCCAACAAACAGGAAAAGCCATACTCATCTGCGTTACATTCGAGGAAGTAGTTCCCTCAAGCCCCAGTGTTTCTGACCACCGCTCTGCGTATTTGTCTCCACACCACAGACAGAAAATAAAATTAAGGAATCCACATGCTACAGCAAGAATCATATTTCCTGACAAAACATAAATGAAGCCAATTACTGTAAGCTGCTGTCCATAATCCCAGATGGAAAGCTGCAGTGTATGGAACACTTTCATACGAACAAGCACTACTGTCAGCACTGCAAAACATGGGATCAGGAATACTGAAATCGGAAGTGCAAACGGCAGTGCAGCTGACACTGACCACGGTACATCAACAATATCAAATCTTGCCCCCGAACTAGTCTCTGCATAATATGAAATAACTGGTGACAACGTGGTAATCAAATAATTCGTAATTAATGAAACTCCTGTAAGTCCAATTCCAGCTTTCAAACCGGCCCTCAATGCATTTCCAGGTTTCATTCTGAAAAATAATCCAACTACAAAAAATACTAATGGTAAAAACACACCAGCTCCGGCATTATAAATGCCTAAAATAATCGCTTTTAAAACCTCCATTGTTCCCTCCTGTACTTAAAATACCCCTTCATAAGTTTACGATACGATCTCGTGTAAAAAGTTACGTTCAATTTGTGTCGTGCACTTTCACATACTGAATATACTTATATATTACCTTCTGTCTTATAAAATGTTTAGTCCTGCTTGTTTGATTTGCATAAAATTTTTTGTACTATAGTTGATTTTTTAATCATTTATAATATAATTATTCATATTTAATATTTATCAATTGTGAAAATTTGTATTTTAAAGAAGAGAAGGTGGAATAGTATGTACAAACGTAATATTGAACTTATTAATGATTTTTCCTATCACTCTCCATACACCATCGCCCAATTGGCCAGCCAGTATCAAGTATCTGTCCAGACAATCCGAAATGACATCAATGCAATTAATCAAATGCTGTCAGAATGTAATTGCGAGAAAATTCAAATCAAAAGTGGAAGTATTATTTATCCTGAAAATTTTGCAAACATAAAAAAATATATTAATCAAAAAATCACAGAATCTCCTTTCTATTTTTACCATCTTTCAAAGGAAGAACTTTGTACAATAACGATCATCATTCTGATTTTCTCGAAAAAATATGTCACCATTAATCAGCTTTGTGAAATGCTGTTTGTAAGCCGAACTACGTTTATAAACAGTTCTTCTGAACTTCATGCTCAGACAGCGACACTCGGCTTAACCGTTCACACATCTTCTAATAAAGGCATTATCTTAAAAAATACAGAATCAGAAAAAAGAAATGCATTGATAACTTTAATCAAACATTTAGCAAATGAAAACGAATTTTTGCTAAATATAATTTTAAAGTCTAATATTGTTACCCGTCAGGATTTCAGAAAAAATACGCAGAAAATTATTTATAAGTTTCAAAACATCTACAAGTTTTCACTTTCTCATCATGACTTTGTTATATTAAATTATTACCTTAATTTCTTGATTGCACGTATTGAAAAAGGAAATTTTGTAGAATATACTGCAAATAAAAATTCTCTGTTTTATTGTTCACAGGAAATCATGGTCGAACTATGTAAAACTTTTCAACTTCCTGCCATAGAATCAGAAACTTATTTTTTAAGTGATTTGTTAAATGAAATTCTTGCTCCTGCCGAAAATAACAACAGTTCACTTGATATCATGATGATTCAGATATTGACAACCAAACTTATAAAAAATATTTCAAATTGTTTAGATATTGATTTGACACAGGACTTTCAATTATTAGAGGGACTCTCTTCTCATTTAATTTCTGTGTATAGCAGCACAGACTGTAATAACTTTGAACACTCTATTCTGGATGAAGTCAGAAATAATCATCCCATCATTATTGCAGCTGTAAAAGATAATATTCAATCAATAGAAAAATATTATCATCGTACATTTTATGATACTGAAATCATCTACATTGCCATACATTTCTGTGCTGCAATTGAACGTTATCGGGCAGATAAATATAACTATCGAGCACTCGTTGCATGTAATGCCGGTACCGGCACGTCTCAATTAATAAAAGCTAAACTTTTTTGTTTAAGCAATATTACAGTCATTCGTACTGTTAGTTCATGGGAAATTTCTTCTTTATCAAAAGATGATGGTGATCTGTTAATTTCAACCATTCCCATTTATCAAAGTCCGATTCCCTTTATTAATATTTCGGCCAATGTAACGGATCAGGACTTAATACTCATTTCGAACAAAATTCGCGAAATGTATAATACCGGAATTTTACCCGGACAATCAGAAATTACAAATAGCACATTGCAGAAAATTATAGCCAATATCCAACCTGTGATTTATGAATTTGTCCCTCAAAAAAAGGAGGAAGCCTTTCAGCGAATACAGGAAATCATATATGCGACAGCTAAGCATATGATACCCGCTCATAATGAAATCCGCACTCCACATTTGTATCAGTTGCTGACACCTGAATTCATTCAATTGAATATCTCCTGCAACGACTGGAAAGATTCCATTTATAAATCTGCGCATTCTCTTTTAAATGCCCAGTATTTTACAGAAAACTATCTGAAGGAAATTATTAATATCACCGAAACATATGGTGCTTATTACATTATTGCTGACGGAGTTGCACTTCTTCATGCTTCTCCCAAGAATGATGTCAAAAAATTAGGAATCTCACTTACGCGTTTTTCCTCTCCAGTTTTGTTTTATACCCAGGAAGGTACACAATCCGTTAATTATGCTATACTTTTATCTGTATTAGATAAGAAGACACATGTACATGCTTTATTTTCTTTAATGAATCTTTTAAAAACACCTGCATTTATGGAACAGCTAAGTAATGCTGATACTCCCGAAAATGTATATCAGCTTATTTATCAAAATGAGAAAAGACTGCTAATAGAAAAAGGGGATTTTTAAGATAACTTACACAAAAGGAACCGGGTAAAATGTATAAACATTTTACCCGGTTCCTTTTGTGTTTTACTGAATCATTACCTTTAATCCTGCTCTCTCAAATTTTTCTTTCATTGGTTCCAGGTTTTTACGATCCAGATTAGGAAGATTTCCCATTGGCCATTGCATCCCTATTTTTTCATATTTAGATTTTCCATATGCGTGGAACGGAAGAAGGCAAACTATAAAATCTGACTTCAATTTTTTTAAAAATTCAATCGTTTCCCAAATCATTGTATCTGAATCATTATATCCAGGAATGATCGGCATCCGGACAGCAAATGGAATCTTATTGGCATCCAAATATTGAAAATTATGCAAAATCCATGTATTATCTACTGCAGTATATTTTTTATGAAGGTCATTATCAATTGATTTCATGTCAACATATGCAAGATCAATATGTCGTGCAACCTGTTCAAAAATTTCTGGTCTGCAAAATGCTGTTGTATCAAGTACTGTATGAATTTTTTCTTTCTGACATGCCTCAAGTATTTCAATCGCAAAATCTGGTTGCATTAAAACTTCTCCACCGCTTAATGTAACTCCTCCACCGGATCTGTCGTAAATCAGTTTGTCCTTTCTGATTTCCTGCAGAACCTCTTCAGATGTCATAAGTTTTCCAACCATTTTTCTTGCATTATGAATACATGCCTTCACACAATTTCCACATCCGATACATCCTTTTCCGCTTGTGATTGCTCCTGATTCACATACCTTGACACATTCCCCGCATCCAACACATTTATCTGCATAAAACATAACCTGCGGACGCTGAAGCTGTGACTCCGGATTTGCACACCATAGACACCGCAGTGGACAGCCTTTGAAAAACACCGTTGTTCGCAATCCTGGTCCATCATGCATAGAACAGTTCTGTATATCAAATACATATCCTGATGTCATTACATTATCCTCTCTTCCACCAATTACCCCACGGCCTCAAATTCAACTCTTGCAATAAGATCGTCCTGAAGATCTCTGGAAATCTCTGTAAAGAATGCAGTGTATCCAGCCACACGAATAATCAGATCACGATATTTCTCTGGATGTTTCTGCGCATCTTTCAGCGTTTCTGCAGAAACAACGTTGATCTGCACATGATTAGCTCCTCTTCCATCCACTCCCATATTACACAAATAAATTCTGATCAGGCTGGCAAGCTTTGCAACATCCTCGTCTTTTTCCAGGGCACGCGGATGAAATTTTTGATTATATACAACAGAATTAATCTCCGAATAATCCCATTTTGCTGCACTTCTCATAGATGCAGAAGGTCCTTTTAATGCCAATCCCTGCATAGGTGATATACCACCTTCCGCAAGCGGCATACCTGCATTTCTTCCATCTGGTGTTGCTCCCATAAGGCTTCCATACAATACTCCTGCAGACAGATGAATATAAACCGGATTTTTACGAAGTCGTCCAAAACGCATCGGATAATGTAAATATTCATGGTTGATCGTATGCTCAAGCGGTACGATCCATTTATCCACATAATCATTATCCGTTCCGTATTTAGGTGCATCAAGTAACGCTTTCTGTAATCTTTCATAACCCACAAAATTATTATCCAGAGCACTGATCAATTCTTTCATCGTTACTTGTTTATCATCAAATACAACTTTCTCAACTGCCCCCAATGAGTCAATGCAGTTTACCAGACCCACAGATACTCCCATAGCAGCATTATGTCCCAGTGATCCACCACACGTAATATCCATTCCATCTGCCAGACTGGTTCCCTGGAACATGGATGTATAAGGCATACGCAGGAAATCCTGCCATACTTTATAAATAGTATTCGCGTGTAAAACAGCCATCTTTATACCATATTGAATCTGTTCCTGAAGTGCATGGTAAACATCATCTATACTCTTGAAGTTTTTCGGATCACCTGTCTTTGGACCAACCTGCACACCCGTCTTTCTGTCTTTTCCATTTGTAAATACATACTCTAAAGCAATTCCCGGATTAATATCAGCCGCATGATCCATATTGGGAAGATGCGGATGCCACATAAAGGAACAACATACCGAATCATAGGTTCTCGCTGCTTCCTCTGGAAGGCCACATGACTTTTTGAAATGATTAATTCTTGATTCTGCTCCTAAGAACATCGGTTTTCCACCGCCACTGCGTAAAATTTTCACTGCTGTTTCCAGATAATCCTCTGGGACATTTTCCTCTACCCATACAGCTACATTCGGCTGATCCAGATGTACAAATTCTTCTACTTTCAGACACAGATAGCTTAATTCATTTACCGCACTATTTCCATTTACGTCTGTACCGCCAAGGCTGATATTCTGGAACATCGGATTACCGGTTCTATAACGAGATTCCCCTTGTGTATATACCTTATTTGTTTCTGCAAGCTTCAACCAGTAACAAGCCACAATATCCTCTGCTTCTTCTAATGATATTGTTCCATTATCCAGATCTTTTTTGAAATATGTATAAAGTTTCTGATCCACACGTCCCGGAGACTCAGCAACTGCATTGGATTCATAATAATATATAAGCTGCATGAACCAGGCAGACTGAACTGCTTCGTAAAAATTACTCGGAGCTTCCCACGGAACTTTTTTCAATGTTTCTGAAATTTTTTCTAATTCCGTTTTTCTTTTTTCATCTTTACATGTTACTGCCATCTTTTCGGCTTCAGTTGCATAACGTATTGCAAAAGTGTGTACCGCATCACAAATAATAATAATGGATTTCCAAAATTGGATTTTATCAATATACTTAGGATCGGCCTGGTCAGATGTCTCAATTAATCTCTGTGCTTCTTCTTTATACCATTTTAATCCATGTTCCAATCTGTTTTTATCAAGCGATAAAATATGACCAATGGGTTGTTCCATTGAAATTCCACAAGACCATAATCCATATTTCTGCTTTTCACGCACTTCATCTGGAAGCTGTTTCTGAATACGCGCATAGCTGCAACGATCTTTCCAGTATGGATGTATCTCCTTCTTGTAAAATTCTTTATCTTCTTCAGATACCAGTGTCGGATTATATTCTCTTGTAGAAATCGTATCAATTTCGTTAATTAACCAGTCACATACTTCCGGAAACCATAAACAACCACGCGGAGTAGGCGTTACAGCCCCTACGATCAACTCATCTTCACGAATATAAACAGGATAGTTTTCCAGAATATGCGCCAATGCCTTTGCCTGACGAATGTTCGCATCTTCTCCCACTGTTGCCTTATAACTCTCTGTAACTAATTTTCCTCTTTCTTTAATATAAAGCTGTTGTTTGGAATCAAGAAGTCTCTCTCTCAACTTGATCAATCTCTCCGTTCTGCTCAGCTTCTTAATTTTTTCGATTACAGTAACATTTGGATTCCAGTTTCTAGCCCCCACCGGATCTGGAAGTACTTTCATACACTGTTCAATATTTTTTCGTTCTTTTTCTGTTACAGTTTCAAATGTGATGTCTTTCATCGTTCCTTCTCCTTTTATGTTTTATATTATCAACCGCAGTATTATATTATTAACCGCATATTTATATTACGATAAAACATATAGATGTGTCAATATAAATTTCTGAAAAATTATCATTTTATATATGATGTCACTGAAAAAATATTCTTAATACAAATCATATTTCTAAAATATGTTTCTTGCTTTTCTTATCAATTTACTGTAACGTATTATCCGTAAGGAGAGAAAATATGAACACACAAGAAGAAACTGAAAAAAAATCCAAAATTACAATCCAATCTGTAGACAGAGCACTTAATATTGTTGAGTTTATTGCTAAAAACAATGGAAATTGTGGATTGTCAGAGATTTCCAGGAGTTTAGGTTTAAATAAAGCAACGGCATATGGACTGCTATCTACATTAGAACAGCATAAATATATAGAATTAAATCCAGAAACCAAAAGATATCAATTAGGTTTATATCTCGCTGAATTAGCTATTCGTGCAGAGAATTTTTTGGATGTGCGAACGATTGCAAAACCATATATGGAACAGTTGGCTGTTAAGTATGCAGCAAGCATTCATCTGGGAATTGAATCTGAAAATGAAGTATTATATGTAGAGGTCAGCAAATACAATTTTGTTCTCCCTATTATGTGTCAAATCAATTCTCGACTGCCCTTTTACTGCACCGGAGTGGGAAAAGCTATTTTAGCATTTTGGCCAGAAGATCGAATTGAGAAATATATTACTTCTCAAAAGCTAATTGCCAAAACACCATATACCATCACTTCAGGCCAAAAATTAAAACAAGAATTATTACAAATAAGATCCAACGGATATGCTATTGAAAACGAAGAAAATCAACTTGGTGTAATTTCTATATCAGCACCTATTTTTTCTTTAAATGGAACAGTTGCCGCTGGTATTAGTATTGGTCTTATTAAAGCGATCCTTACTGACGAATTAAAGCAACAGATTATTGCAGATATATTAGATTGTTCTCAAAAAATATCAAAAGAAATGGGCTATAAATTATAAATATTATTCATATTCATGAAAAATGGTGCTTGGTTTAAAATCCAAGCACCATTTTCTCAATCTCACTTCTGGAACCTTTCAAGGATCCCTGTACCATCTCCGGCTTTCCACCGCCTTTTCCGCTGAATGCCTCATTAAGTTTTTTCGCAAACTCTCTGACATCGGTGGAACTGCTTCCGATAATATAGCGGTAACCAGTCTCATCTGTTCCTACGAATGCAGCGCAGATTCCCTGGCAGCGTTCGCAGGCATCATTTACAAAATTCCGCACAGCAATGTTGTCCAGTTCTTCTTCAAACAGGCAGACAAATTTATCATCCGCCTTGATCTCTTCCAGCTTGCCTGCCAGGTAAGAAGCCTGCATCTGATTAAGCTTCATGCGAATCTGGTCCATCTGCTCTTTCATATGAAGAACCGCATCCCCGACCCTCTCCGGCGGTGCTGACAGAGCTACAGACACTGCGGTCACACCCTCCTGCTTCTTCCGGTAATCTTCCAGTGCCCGGTCACCGCACTGAATAGTCATACGACAGCCGCCTCTGTGGCGGTCACAGCTGATCACTTTGATCATACCCACTTCACCGGTGCGGCTTACATGAGGTGCACAGCAGGCACACATGTCCACATCCCCGATACGGACGATTCGCACCTGTCCTTCGATCTCGATTTTGCTCCGATAATCCATGGAAGCCAGTTCTTCCTTAGTTGGATACAGAATCTCCACCGGAATATTATCCCAGACTGCCTGATTGGCCAGTGTCTCCACTTCCCGCACCTGCTCCGATGTCAGCTCTCCATTAAAATCCATGGTGGTTTCGTCTGCTCCCAGATGAAATCCTACATTGTCATATCCATACAGGCGATGAATGATGCCGGACAGCATATGCTCTCCTGTGTGCTGCTGCATTCTGGAAAAACGTTCCTTATAGTCCAGTTCACCTTTTACTTCTGTTCCCACGGCAACCGGGGCTTCTGTCTCATGATAGATCACTCCATTTTTCTCATGGGTATCTGTCACTTTGATTCCATCGATCCACCCCTGATCCCCGAACTGTCCGCCTCCTTCCGGGAAAAATAAGGTGCGATCCAGAACTACCCGATATCCTTCCTTTTTCCCCTTGGCAGTAACCTTCTCCTCACAGGACAGTACCGTGGCAGTAAATTCTCTGCCATGGCTGTCGTGATAATATAATTTTTCTGTGGCATCACTGCCGGATGCCAGATGTTTTTCTTCCATAATATCTGTCTCCTCTACCTGTACCAATGTCTGTCCCTGCTTTTTTCTCTATTCCCTTGTATTTATTTTAACAGCCGATCCAGTGTCGGCTCCAGTCCGAATTCTTTTTCAATGGCATCGATCTCTGCCCGTGCCTGCTTTTTCGCGGAACCCGGAATCACTGCACGCACCGCACGGATCAACAGATTCTTCGGTGTGTGGGACAGATCCACAAACTCCAGCAGCTGTGTCCGGTAGCCGCTCTCTGTCAGCAGATTTGCACGGATCGCATCGGTCATCAATGCCGCTGTCCGTTCTTTTACGATTCCGTATCTGGTCAGGATCGACAGATTCTCACTCTTCATCTGCCCATTCAGCTCATGCTGACAACAGGGCACAGAAAAGATCAGCTTTGCTTTCCAGCGGATCGCATGATACAGGGCATAATCCGTAGCCGTATCACAGGCGTGAAGAGATACCACCATATCAATGGGCTCATCGCTCTCATAACCACCAATATCACCGACCTCAAAGGTCAGCCGGTCATATCCATACTTCTTCGCTGCTTTGTTGCAGTTGGCGATCACATCTGCCTTCAGATCCAGTCCGGTGATCTTCACATCCCGCTTCTTCAGTTCCACCAAATAATAGTAGAGGATGAAAGTAAGATAAGATTTTCCGCATCCAAAATCCACGATCCGTATGGTCTGATCTGTGGGAAGAGCATCGATCTCATCATCGATCAGTTCCACAAAACGGTTGATCTGACGGTATTTGTCATACATGGTGCGGACAATCTTGCCTTCTGCCGTAAAGATTCCCATATCCACCAGCGGCGGAATGATGGTTCCTTCCTCCAGCAGATAATGTTTCTTCCGGTTGTTTTCTGTCTGTGCCTTAGGTGCCTGGGTGGCTGCCACCCGCTTTTTACTGCCGGTAACTTTTCCCTTCTTAGAAATGCGGATCGTATGCTCCCACTCTCCATCCCAACCACTGCACTGACGAAATGCCTGTTCCAGCGCCTGTTCCACAAATGGTCTCACCTGATCGGCTTTCAGATTTTCGTGAAATACCTGCTTTTCCGTATATTGCTCCGCCTGCCAGCCATTGGTCTTTCGGTTCAGCACAACTTTCCGGTAGGCAGCTCCCTCCGACTCTTTTTTTATAGCATTACTTAAAATAATTTTATATAAGCCATCACTCCAGAGGTTCTGAAGCGCACTCTCAAGCTCTGTCATCTGTACTTCCATCCATTCACTCCTTATGCCCATCTCCTGACGGACGCTTTTGTGTCAGTATAGCACAGTTTTTTCCATCATCCAAGAACTACATCCAATGCAAGCATTAAAGTAAATCCAAATGCGAACAATAGAGTACCAATATCCGAATGAGGTTCCTCTGACATTTCCGGAATCAGTTCCTCCACCACCACATACATCATGGCTCCTGCTGCGAAGCTTAACAGATATGGAAGTGCCGGTATGATCAGTCCTGCTGCAAGTATGGTGAGAAATGCCCCTATGGGTTCCACAGCACCAGACAGAACCCCGTAGACAAATGCCTTCCCCTTCTTCATGCCTTCTGCTTTTAATGGAAGGGAAATGATTGCTCCCTCTGGAAAGTTCTGAATGGCAATTCCCACTGATAGTGCCAGAGCTCCAAGAGCTGTGATGCTGGTCTCCCCGGACATCCATCCGGCATAGACCACGCCCACTGCCATTCCTTCAGGAATATTGTGAAGGGTCACAGCCAGCACCAGCATGGTCGTACGCTGTAATTTTGTCCTTGCGCGTTCCGGTCCTTCTGCTTCTTCGCTGTTCATATGCAGATGCGGGATCACATGATCAAGCAGCAGCAAAAATAAAATGCCAAACCAGAATCCCGCTACTGCCGGAATCACCTTTACAATACCTTCTGATGTCACCTGTTCCATGGCCGGTATCAACAAACTCCAGATCGATGCCGCCACCATAACTCCTGATGCAAATCCAATCAATGCCCGTTGTACCAACGGATGAATCTTCCCTCTCATAAAGAATACACATCCCGCTCCTGCCGATGTCCCGAGGAATGGAATGAGAATACCTTTGATCACCTCTACCGTCATATATCTTTCTCCCATCTTATTATTAGTCTATGCTAACCTACTTGTCTTAGTTACTCCGGAGCCTTCACCAGGACCCCGGAGTGATTTTAAATAATATAATCGTGATTCTGTTCCTGGCTCCAGTCCACCAGATCCTGCAGAGTCACATGATCCACCACCCCACGGATGGCATCATCCAGCTTTCTCCAGAGCAGAATGGTGGTACAGCCGTCCACACGATTGCACACCGGTGCGCCTTCTTCCAGACAGTCTACCGGGCTTAAACTTCCTTCTGTCAACCGAAGAATCATGCCTACCGTATATTCTTCCGGCTTTTTCGTCAGGAAATAGCCTCCCTGAGGTCCTCTGACACTTCTCACAAAACCAGCTTTGTTCAGAACTGACATGATCTGCTCCATATATTTCTCAGATATCTCCTGGCGCTCTGCGATCTCTTTGACTCTCACCGGTTTGTCCGAATCCGACAAAACCATATCAAGCATCATGCGAAGGGCATATCTGCCTCTTGTTGATATTTTCATTTTCTGTCTCCTTATTGTTTTTCCAGAATTTTCCGCACCTGCGGCAGCATCTGGGTGCTTCGTTTCAAAATGCCCCTCATATGGACGATGGCAATTCCATAATTGGTGATGGGCACTCCCTGATCTTGCGCACATTTCATACGGAAACGTACTTCCCTCTCATTAAGCATGCATCCACCGCAGTGGATCACCATGGCATAGGGGGACAGATCTTCCGGAAATCCCATACCGGAGCTGGTCTCAATGTTCAGCTCCTTACCTGTATAGCTTCTCAGCAGACGCGGTAGTTTGACTGTTCCGATGTCATCGCACTGCCGATGATGCGTACAGCCTTCCGAGATCAGCACTGTATCGCCATCCTTCAGCTGATCAATGGCTGTCACACCCTGAACAGCCTCCTCCAGAAGTCCTTTATAACGGGCCATCAGAATGGAAAATGATGTAAGAGGGATCTCTTCCGGCACCACTTCAGACACCTGGGCGAATACCTGGCTGTCTGTGATCACCATAGCCGGCGGCTCCTGAAATACCTGCAAGGTCTGTGCCAGTTCATGGTCCCGCACACAGACTGCCGCTCCTCCTCCATCCAGAATATCCCGGATCACCTGCTGCTGAGGAAGGATCAGACGCCCTTTAGGAGCTGCCTTGTCGATGGGGATCACCAGTATGATCCGATCCAGCGGTTTGATCAGATCCCGTACCAGAGCCTTTTTTCCGCTGTCTTCCTGACCCAGATGAGCAATGCACTCCTTCAGTTCCTGAATGCCTGTCTTCTGCAGGGCACTGACGCAGATGCCTGCTGTCGGAATCGATCCGTCAGAATCTGTCCGCAGAAGTTTTTCTTCTGCATTTTCATCCAGCAGATCACATTTATTCCAGGCGATCAGATATGGAATCTCTTTTTTTCGGAACAGTTCCAGCAGCTCCTTATCGCAGGGTTTCAGTCCTGCGGTACTGTCTGCCACAAGCACTGCCACATCGGTCCGGTTGAGCACCTGTCTGGTCTTCCTGATCCGCAGTTCTCCCAGAGATCCTTCGTCATCAAATCCTGGTGTGTCAATGATCACCACCGGTCCCATAGGCAACAACTCCATAGCCTTTGTCACCGGATCGGTCGTCGTGCCACGCACATCGGACACCACCGCCAGATCCTGACCGGTCACTGCATTGACCAGACTGGATTTTCCTGCATTTCTCCGGCCAAAGAATCCAATGTGGATCCGTTCTCCGGAAGGAGTTTCATTCATCCCCATCCCGTATCCCTCCTTTTCATATATCTATTATAGGGAATTTCTATCCATAATACAATCGGAAAGTTTTCACTTTCCTATTGTGATTTTCCTTTTCATATTGTATCTTATAAAAGACAGCAGGTTCATTATTCAGAGTAATAAGTTCTGTTGTCATGTTGATATGTTGATACCATCAAGAGGAAAGGATTGGATTATGGAAAATACGCATTCGATCATGGATATTTTTGGCACCAATGTCTTCAATGACAAGGCTATGCGCCAGTATCTTCCGAAGAGCATCTACTATGAGCTCCGCAAAACTATTGAAGGAAGAAAAGACCTGGATCCGGCCATCGCTGATGTGGTAGCCGCAGCCATCAAGAAATGGGCAATTGAAAAGGGAGCTACACATTATACACACTGGTTCCAGCCGCTGACTGGCTTCACCGCCGAGAAACATGACGCTTTTATCACCTCGCCAAAGGAAGATGGATCTGTTCTGATGGAATTTTCAGGAAAAGATCTGATAAAGGGAGAACCGGACGCTTCCTCCTTCCCGTCAGGCGGACTTCGTGCAACCTTTGAGGCCAGAGGCTATACTACCTGGGACTGCACTTCCCCTGCATTTATCCGCGAGGATGCTGCTGGAGCGATTCTTTGTATCCCCACCGCATTCTGCTCCTTCACCGGAGAAGCACTGGACCAGAAGACGCCTCTTCTTCGTTCCATGGAAGCTGTTCAGGAACAGTCACTCCGTCTGCTCCGTCTCTTTGGAAACACCACCTCTCAGAAAGTGGTTCCTTCCATCGGTGCTGAGCAGGAATATTTCCTGATCGACCGCAATAAATATCTCCAGAGAAAGGATCTGATCTATACCGGCCGTACCCTGTTTGGTGCTATGCCTCCAAAGGGTCAGGAGCTGGACGATCACTATTTTGGTACTCTTCGCCAGCGCGTTGGTGGTTATATGCGCCAGGTCAATGAAGAGCTCTGGAAGATGGGTGTACCTGCCAAGACACAGCATAACGAAGTTGCTCCGGCACAGCATGAGCTTGCTCCAATCTATGCTGAGGCAAATGTGGCAGCTGATCACAACCAGATCATGATGCAGACTCTGAAACGTGTGGCTTCCCAGCAGGGCCTGGTCTGCCTGCTTCATGAAAAACCATTTGCCGGTGTCAATGGTTCCGGCAAACATAACAACTGGTCTCTGACCACTGACGACGGCATCAACCTGCTTGATCCGGGCAAACGTCCACATGAGAACAAACAGTTCCTGCTGATCCTTGCCTGCCTGTTAAAAGCAGTGGATATCCACGCAGACCTGCTCCGCGAATCTGCAGCCAATGTAGGAAATGACCATCGTCTTGGTGCTCACGAAGCTCCGCCTGCCATCATCTCTGTCTTCCTTGGTGAGCAGCTGGATGATGTGCTGGATCAGCTCTTAAGCACCGGAAATGCAACCCACAGTCTGCGCGGTCACAAACTCCACACTGGTGTTAAGACCCTTCCGGACTTTACCAAAGATGCGACTGACCGTAACCGTACTTCACCGTTTGCATTTACCAATAATAAATTTGAATTCCGTATGGTAGGTTCCCGCGATTCTATCGCCCATTCTACTGTTGTGATCAACACCATTGCCGCAGAAGCTTTCGCAGATGCCTGCGATATTCTGGAAAAAGCAGATGATTTTGAGACTGCACTTCATGACCTGACCATTCAGTATATCTCTGAGCACCGCAAGATCATCTTCGGCGGAAACGGATATTCTGAGGAGTGGGTAGAAGAAGCAGCCCGCCGTGGTCTCCCAAATCTGCGCTCCATGGTTGATGCGATCCCGGCACTGACGACTGAGAAATCCATCCGCATGTTTGAGCGGTTCCACGTATTTAATGAAGCAGAACTTCATTCCCGTGCAGAGATCAAATATGAGACCTACAATAAGGCGATCAACATCGAAGCACTGACCATGATCGACATGACGGTAAAACAGATCCTTCCGGCTGTGATCAACTACACCGGTACCCTGTCCAATATTGTTCAGTCCCTCAACGCAGTTGGCGTATCTCCGTCTGTGCAGTCTGATCTGCTCAGGGATATCACCTCCCTGCTTAACGAGGCCAATGCTGCGGTCCGTGTCCTTCGCAAGATGAGTACAGAAGCATCCGGCATCGAAGACAATAAAGAGCGTGCTCATTTCTACCATGATCACGTAATGCCTGCTATGGAGGCCCTTCGTGCTCCGATAGACAAGCTGGAAATGCTGGTTGATAAAGAAGTATGGCCAATGCCTTCCTATGGTGATCTGATATTTGAAGTGTAATATATATAATATGTGCTGAAATGGCATAAACAAATAGGAGGTGGTAATTAACCACCTCCTATTTGTTTATGCCATTTCGACTATATTTACAAGTAAAGCCGATTTTACTCATAAATTTTACCTGGATTCTGGACACAGAATTTGCCACCTGCAACTTCAATACTGGTTCCGCTGACATATCCTGCTCTTTCAGATGCCAGAAATACAACAACCGAAGCGACTTCTGACGGCTCACCAAAGCGGTGTGCCGCAACATCATTCTTCATGCGTTCCGCATTCTGCGGATCTTCGATAAGCGGAGCTACTAATTGAGTTTTGATCACACCTGGAATATAAGCAAAGGTTCTTATATTATAGGGAGTCAGTTCCGCTGCACTGACCCTGGTAAAAGATTTTACACCACTCTTGGCTGCCGCATAAACTGACTGTCCAACTGACGGGATCTGAGCTGCAAAGGAAGATGCATTAATGATCACACCTCCTCCCCGCCGCTTCATGGGTTCAATCACTCCTTTGGTACAGAGAAATGTACTTTTCAGATTTACCGCCATATCATGGTCCCACTGTTCTTCTGTCAGATCCTCGATCCGTGCCGGTTTTAATACTCCCGCATTATTTACCAAGATATCCACACCGCCAAAGGTCTGCTCCACTGTCCGGATGCAGTCACGGATCTGCGCTGCTTTCGTAACATCACATCGGATTCCTATACAGCGATCCGGCTGACCTACCTGTGCTCTGACTTCCTGCAAGGTCTTTTCATCCGTTCCAACCATACATACTCTGGCACCTTCTTCTAAAAATGCCTTTGTAATCGCCAATCCAATCCCTTTGGCTCCGCCTGTTACGATTACCGACTTATCCTTTAATTGCAGATCCATATAATTGCCTCCTGTTAAACATCTAATTACTTATAAAAATGTGGTTGGCAGCCACAATACAAGCTGTGGAATACATGCACAGAGAATTGCAACTCCGAGCATAATCAAAAATACCGCAAGAGTCTCCAGATTCCTGCGGTATACTTTTTCTATCCAAACAATTTTTCAAATCGTTCCATAGCTTCCACGGTCTTTTCATAGTTACCGAAGGAAGTCAGACGGAAGTAGTTCTTACCATTCTCACCAAATCCAGCACCTGGAGTTCCAACCACCTGAATATTTTTCAGAAGGTAATCAAAGCACTCCCAGGATTCCATGCCATTGGGGCACTCGAACCAGATATACGGAGAGTTGATACCGCCGAAGAAGCGAATACCAAGCTTGGTCATGGTGTCAGCGATCACTTTAGCATTTCTCTTGTAATAGTTGATATTTTCCTGGCACTCTTTGATGCCTTCCTCAGAAAATACAACCTCTGCACCCTTCTGCACGATATAGGAGGTACCGTTGAATTTGGTGCACTGGCGACGATTCCACATGGCATTCAGAGACATTTCCTCGCCATTAGAAGCCTTGAATACCAGCTCCTTTGGAACAACCGTGTAGCCGCAGCGGGTTCCGGTAAATCCGGCTGTCTTGGAGAGCGAGCAGAATTCGATGGCGCATTTCTTAGCACCTTCAATTGCAAAAATACTTCTCGGCAGTTCCGGGTCTGTGATAAATGCTTCATAAGCAGAGTCAAACAGAATCACTGCTTCATTTGCCAGTGCATAATCAACCCATTCTTTCAACTGCTCTTTGTTGTAGCATGCTCCGGTTGGGTTATTCGGAGAGCACAGATAGATCACATCCGCATGCTGCTCCTTGTTCGGCATGGGAAGGAATCCATTCTCTGCATTTCCAGCCATATAAGTAACTTTATTTCCAGCCATGATATTGGTGTCTACATAGACCGGATAAACAGGATCCGGAACCAGTACCACATTGTCGTGTCCGAACAGATCAGTAATATTTCCAGTATCACTCTTGGCTCCATCTGACACAAAGATATCTCCGGCATCCACATCAACACCGTTTCTCTTATAGTAAGCGGCAATGGCATCTCTGGTCTCCTGATATCCCTGCTCCGGGCCGTATCCTTTGAAAGTCTCTGCAGAAGCCATGGCCTCTACTCCCTGATGCAGTGCATCGATGACCACTTTTCCAAGCGGAAGTGTCACATCGCCGATTCCCAGACGGATGATCTTCGCACCCTCCTCCGGATTCTGCTCTTTGTATGCAGCCGTGCGGTGTGCAATCTCAGAAAAGAGATAGCTTGCCTTCAGATTCAGATAATTTTCATTTAATTTTGGCATGTCTCAGATCCTTCTTTCTATGATAAAATATGTTTGAGCGATTCTATATGGATAAGTTGTCCATAACGAACTCATTGTACCAAATAAAAACGGAACGTGTCAATAAATGCATAGGCAAGCTGAAAATATTATGAAAAAAATAAAATACAGTAAAATATTTTGAAAGGAATAAAATGATGAATACAGAAAAACACATTCGTCTTGCGGCACTGGATCTGGACGGAACCACTCTTCGCAGCGATAAATCACTCTCAGAATATACGATCGAGACATTGAAGAACGCTCATGAGCATGGCATGCACATTGTTGTTGCCAGCGGTCGTTCTTTTGCATCATTACCGGAACAGGTGATCCAGTTTCCATGGGCAGAATATGCCATCACCTCCAATGGTGCGGCGGTCTATGAAGTACATACAGGAAAACGCCTGCGGGAGTGTCGGCTGAAGCCTGAAGTTGTGGAAAAGCTGCTTGCCATTGCAGAAGAGAATCATGTCATGGTGGAAGGCTTTGTGGACGGAGTTCCCTATTCAGCCCGTGCCTATGTGGAAAATCCTGTTTTATTCGGAGCCAGCCTCTATTCTGTATCCTACGTAAAAAGTACCCGCCGCCCGGTGGAAGATATTTTTGCATTTCTGCTGGAGCACAAAGAAGAACTGGACAGTCTGGATATTGTTGTGGGAGATGAACGGACCAAAGCAACACTGCGAAGAATCATATCTGAGCAGGTAGAGGGGATCTATCTGACTTCTTCTGTGCCAACCTTGCTGGAAATATCTGATGAAAAAGCAGGGAAAGCGACCGCCCTTGCCTTTCTGGCAGATTATCTGCAGATTCCACAGGAGACAACCGTTGCCTTTGGAAATGCGGAAAATGACATTGATATGATCTGCTGGGCAGGCATCGGTGTTGCTGTAGAAAACTCTCCGGAAGAAGTGCGCTGCGCAGCCGATGAGATTACCAGGACTAATGACGCAGATGGCGTGGCCAGATGGATTGAGAGGAAACAATTAGCAGATTCCCATATATAACAGAAAAAAGGAATCTGGGCAGTGGGAAATTGCCCAGATTCCTTTTTTATCGAAGCATTGGGAAACGCACTTCCGTCATTTCTGTTGCCATTGGTAAGAAAACTCGTTTATAAATTCATTAAATTCATTACCAGCTTAATCATTATATCCTTCTCTTCAGGCTTCGATTCAGCAATCATTAATGTAATGGCTACCAATGTACCATCACTAAATCGCTTAGCATTATTTAAGAATAAAACATTATTTTTATCTAAGAATTCCAAGAAAAGAGATGCCGCTATTCTTTTACAACCATCCGCATATGGATGATCCTTAATCATAAAATATAGTAGATTCGCTGCTTTCTCCTCTACTGTTAGATATGCATCTTCCCCAAAAACACTTTGGTATACCGCTGCTATTATACCAGCTACTTTTCCGGCTTCTTTTTCCACGCCAAATACATCCGTATCAAAAGATTTTTTCATTTTCTCCACCATTTTAACGCATTCTTCGTAAGTAATACGATATATTGGCTTATTTCCATCGGGCGTACATAATGCTTGATGATCATATTGATCAAGTAGCATCAATGCATTTGTATATTCATTTACAGCTCTAAGCACATCAGACTCCTCAATATCAAGTACATCAGCAAGCATTCTAGTTTGAATATCAATCGTTTTTTCTAATGCTTCCAGACGCTTCTCATTAATAGCATAGCCTTTCACAATAAATTGTTTAAGAACATTATTTGCCCATTTTCTGAAAGCTATACCTCTTTTGGAATTAACTCGATACCCTACAGACAAAATCATATCCAAATTATAAATTTTAGGTTTTCTTCCCCCTGTACTTTTGTCGGAAAAACCGACAGAAGTTTCATCCAACTCCCCCGAAGCAAGGATATTTGAAATGTGTTCACTTACTGTAGCATGCTTAACATCAAATAACACTTCTATTTGTTTTTGAGTCAACCAAACTGTCTCCTGTTCAGGACTAATTTGAACTTCTATGTTAATATCACCATCTGTAAATAATACAATTTCATTTTTCATTCTCTAATCCCCTTTCTCCCCTTACAAGGATTTCCTTATCGAACGACTATATCTTAATCTGAACACATCTTACTCAATATTTTTCTAAAAGTCACTGGTGTTTACAATTTGTTCAAAATTTTTGTAAAATATTACCATAACAAAAAGAAGTTGTACATTGTCCACATAATATACAGCTTCTCTCCGTTTATTCTCTATAATTTTTATATAAGATTGCAAAATAAATAATATACGCAAGCATTCCCAGTATGCCCAAGACAGAAGCAATAACTTCCAGATGGTTGTCTCCTCTTATTTGCAGTATCGTCGGAAGCATGATCAGCAAGAGCAGACATAGAGGAATCAGTATCTGAGAAATTTTTCGCAATATCCTGTAACGTTTTGAGGACATCCCCTCCGGAACACAACTTTCAGGATGCATCAATTCTGCCCGAATGACCATTCCTAATCGCCCACAAATACGATACGCATGGTATTCTTTTCCATCGATTGTAAATTCCGGGCATAAGCCTTCCTTTGTGATGACCAGATCAAGATGATTCCGCTGCGCATACCGGAACAGCTGCTCTGTCATCTGTCTGGGTGTGGTACAAAAATCATCCGGCGAAAAACTGAAGGTTCGAATACTTTCACTTTCCACAACCTTTTTATAATCATCCAAGATATCAGCAAATTTATTTCCCTGTTTTTCTTCTGCTTCCATTTTCTGCAGATAGAGATCCACATTCAGGTCTGTAAGTTCTGTTTCCTGTATTTCCCTACAAAAGGAAAGTGCTGCCGCCAGCTTTTGCTGCTTCTGCCGGAGCTGCTCCTTTTGTTGTTCCAATGCTTCCTGCAGATCTTTTCTTCCATCTAAAATCTGCTGGATCTCTTCCAATGGCATATCCAGTTTTCGAAACATATAGATCAACTTTAATCTACGGATATCGTCTTTATTATATTTTCGATATTGATTTTCCTTCTCTCTGCTCGGGTATATAAGACCCATTTTTTCATAATATCGAATGTTCTGTCTGGTAATTCCAGTTAACAGTTCTGCCTCTTTGATCGTCACCATACCATAGACCCTCCTTTAATTTTGCCTTGATTTTAAAGGATGAAGTAACTATAAGGTCAACTGTTTTTTTGCATTTTTCAATCGTTCATAGAATTCCGTGTAAAAATCAGTCATCGGATCATATGGTGTCAGATAAAATTTCTGCAGCACATCCATGCTGATGCCCTTCATCTGTTCCGGATGTGCTTCTATCCTTGTTTTCAGATCTCTCAGGTAATAATGCCAATCACATATATAGGTCTCATAACGCTTCAGATCCGTTGTATCCAGCCATTTTTTAATCTTCACCTTAGTCTTATTGGGCTTTGGACATTCATGTACCTGCAGAAAATATTTAAAAGATCCATTTTCATAAAATCTTCCCAGTGGGAACAGACGGCAGATGCCCGGCCGAAATGCATGGATGCTGCAGCGTCCTTCCGGGTTCAGAAATGAACAGGCTTCTGTATTTCCTGATGTCATTTTCAGATTTGGCAGGATCACACTGTCAACGATCTGTAATTCGATCTTATCCACCATCAGTCCATTAAAATCCGTATGTAATCCACAGCAAAGACGGTGGATATCCAGAGGATCCAGCACAATGGACCCCCCCATTCCCTGACAACAGGCAGAGCAGCCCTCACATCCACCACAGTCTGCCTTTACCAGATCATTGGACGTGTACAGTCTTCCATCTGACACTTCCTTCATATCTATATTTCTTTCCATTCCTGTACCTCTTTTTATTTCTTCGACTTATGGGATCCGAACTCCGTCTCGCCCATCCGTACTTCCTGCAGATGTTTTGCCAGTTCCTCTGGCACATAATCAAACAAATAATTTTTACTTCCCGGAAATTGTTCTACATAATCCCGGCGGATCTCCTGATTGATCCGTTCAATCTCTTCCTTCAATTCTCTGGCAGACATCATGGCACAGCCCTGACCTCGGATGATCACCTGCTCCAGTCCATCAGAAGTTGCTACTGTCACTTGATATTTCCGTCCAATCTGATGAGCCGTCCGTTCGATAAAGCTGTCCGCAGTTTCCGCCTCTTTGGTGTAAACCACATGGATATTGTGGTATGGGATGATCTCTTCCTCATGGCCTTCTACCCGATAAGCATCAAATACAAGGATCAGATTGCATTTCCGGAATCCCTGATAATTGCACATAATATCCTGCAGCTTCTCTCTGGCTCCCGCCACACTGACTTTTGCAAGCTCACTTAATTCTTCCCAGGCAAAGATCACATTGTAACCGTCCACCAACAGATATTCCGGGGTCTGTACTTTGGGCTTGTATTCGTTTTTCCGTAATGTTTTATTCGATTCTCCGTAAACCCTATGGTTTTCTATTTCGGTATTCCGAAATCTCTTCGGTTCTCCGAATGTGCGGCGGAAAATCTCTTCCAGTTCCTCTGTATCTGCTGTCATCTGGGCATAATCCGGTTCTCTTCTCGTATTTCCTGCACGTTGACGCAGTCTCTCTGCTGCCTCAATCATCTCTGTGTCCGAGAGTTCACCGTCCTTGCGGCCGCCCTCTCCGGTCAGCACACTTTCCAGATGCATATGTTCCGGTACTTCATACCATGGAATGACGGTTCCTGCTCCATGATAACAGAAGACAGAAGAAGATGGATAGGCCAGATCTGCCTCCGGATCATAATCATTAGCTTCCAGCACATCCTCTTCATTATGGCAGGGACTATACCCATGGAAGACACAGGTCAGTCTGCCACGCCCTTTGGTATACGAAGTCACATCCTTCTGATAATTTTTAATACATTCTACCGGGACGCTTCCGGTCAGCAGAGACATCTCCCCTTCCTGCTCCGGCAGACCCATGGTGGCTCCCATACGTTCCAGATCTGACATGGCACGTCCTACATTTTCTGCGGGAATCTCCAACCGGAAATCATACCATGGCTCCAGCAGACGGCTTTCTGCCTGCATCAGTCCCTGGCGAACTGCCCGATAAGTCGCCTGTCGGAAATCACCGCCCTCCGTATGCTTCTGGTGCGCTTTCCCACTCATCAAAGTGATCCGAACATCCGTCAGCTCTGCACCGATCAGCACTCCCCTGTGCTGACGCTCTTCCAGGTGGGTCAGGATCAGCCGCTGCCAGTTGCGGTCCAACACATCTTCTGAACAGGCAGATGCAAACTGCATACCACTGCCTTCCTCGCCTGGCTCCAGCAGCAGATGCACTTCCGCATAATGACGAAGAGGTTCAAAATGACCGATTCCTTCCACTGTATTGGTGATAGTCTCTTTATAGACGATATTTCCCTCATCAAAATCAACGGACACACCAAAACGTTCCCGTATCAGTGTCTTCAGTATCTCAATCTGCACTTCTCCCATGAGCTGCACTTCAATCTCCCGCAATGCCTCATTCCAGTGAATATGAAGCTCTGGCTCCTCGTCCTCCAGGATTCGCAGGTTTCCAAGCAGCTGTACCGGATCACAGTCTCCTGGCAATGTCAGTTTATAATTCAGTACCGGTTCCAGTACCGGCACATTGATCTGATGCTCCCTGCCGAGCCCCTCTCCGGCCTTCGTCTTTGTGAGTCCGGTAACCGCACAGACCACACCGGTCTCCGCTTCGTTGACCATCTCATATCTTGTTCCGGAATAGACGCGGATCTGATTCACCTTTTCCTGCCAGCTTTCTCCATCCGAAGTTCCATCCAGCAGATCTTTTACCTTGAGCACGCCGCCTGTCACTCTTAGCCATGTCAAACGATTACCCTGCTCATCCCGGCTTATTTTGAATACACGCGCGCCAAATTCCTGCTCAGACTTTTTTACATAAGCATACTGTTCCAGACCTTTCAACAGTTTATCCACCCGGTCAAGCTTCAGTGCCGATCCAAAATAACACGGAAATACATGTCGGTCATGAATCAGCTCCCGTACAGTCTGCTCAGAAACAGTTCCATGCTCAAGATAGTATTCCAGCGCCTGCTCCTCACAGACTGCTACATTTTCCAGAAATTCCCCTGAGTCTGAAGCACAGTCAAAGTCCACACACCGGTCATCCAGTTCTTTCTTCAAATGCTCCATCAGTAGCTCTTTGTCCGTTCCATTCTGGTCCATTTTATTAACAAACAAAAACACCGGGATGCCATAGCGTTTGAGTAGCCTCCAGAGAGTTCTTGTATGTCCCTGTACTCCGTCCGCACCGCTGATCACCAGTACTGCATAGTCCAGCACCTGAAGAGTACGCTCCATCTCTGCCGAAAAATCCACATGTCCCGGCGTATCCAGCAGAGTTACTTTCTTATCACCAAGGGCGAATTCCGCCTGTTTGGAAAATATTGTAATTCCTCTGGCCCGTTCCAGCTCATGGGTGTCGAGAAATGCATCCTTATTGTCCACTCTTCCTAGCTTTCGGATCGTACCACTCTCATACAACATGGCCTCCGACAGCGTCGTCTTTCCCGCATCCACATGCGCCAGTACTGCCATACATAGATGTTTCAATGCAAAATGCCCCCTTCTTATATGTCCATTTATTTTAACACATAGAAAGAGGCTTTGTCTATTTTACGCAGAAAGTCCGGAAAGCTTCTCAGCCTCCCGGACTCTTCTGTCATTTATTCGCAAACACTCTACAATATAGGTTAACTTCGCATTAAGCACATACAGTTGAAAAACTGTTGTAATACTCCTTAAAAAATTCATTCAGTATACTTAAAATTTTCTTCATAACAGACACCTTTACCTTTCTGTGAGCTGTGTTATCTTCCACAGTATGTTCAGTTACGATTGGATTTTCAGATCTGATTTCCTTTTGTTAAGTATAATGTACCACAACCTTCTTAAAATGTGAAATACATATAATGGAAGAGTTACGATACTTTTTAAGTATTGACTATTGCCTGCATTTTTCCATAAACTCTTTCAGAAGCTCCCTCGCCTGCCCGGCCGCACCGCTTACTTCTTCATGAAGCAGATCGTGACGGGCATGAGGAATCAGCTCTATCTGCACATGGGTAAGTCCTGCTTTCCGGAACAGTGCTGCCACTGCCTGTACCCCTTTTCCTGCATCTCCCACCGGATCATCCGCTCCGGACAGCAGCAGGATCGGCAGGTCTTTTGGATATCTGCCGCAGAGCTCCGGCTTCCCTGTCCGCTGCATGGAATCCAGCAACTGCCAGAATAGCCCAGAGGAAATATTTTCCCGTCGGCGCGGATCGGTCATATAGACTTCCAGTTCTTCGTTGTCAGCACAGAGCCAGTCAAAATCTGTCCGGTTGGGCGCAAATTTCTGATTATATGTACCAAATGATAATTTCCGAACCAACGGTGTCGTGTGATTAAATCCTTCTTTTTTGATCTGTCCTTCCACAACCTTTTTAATCATGGAAAGAACTACGGAAGGCTGTGTCCCGGTTCCCATGATCACCGCTCCTGCCGGCATACAGTTTTTCTGCTTGTCGTTAACATTCGCCTCTGGAAGTTCACCCAGATATTCTCTGACTAAAAACGATCCCAGAGAAAATCCAAGCAATACCAGCGGCAAGTTCTGGTAACGCTTCTTCAACAATCGGGAAAAGGCATGCATATCTGCAAGGGTCTGTTTCCATCCGGACTCTCCGAATGAGGCGCAATCGGGCCGACCTGGATTTCTTCCATGTCCCGGCAGATCAAAGCCCGCTGTCACAACTCCCTGCGCCGCCAGTTCTTCCGCCAGCTTTTCATAGCGTCCCATATGTTCGGTCATCCCATGGGTAACTTGCAGAATCACTTTCGGCTCTCCGTCAGGACTCCAGATATATGCTTCCAATGCATTTCCGGCTGTACCGGAAAATGAAAATCTCTCTATTTTCATATTGATCACTTCTTTCAAAAAATTATTATATACGTTCTTGTACCCGATTGTAAAGAATGCTATATTGACAATAACAACAATAAAACTTGAAAAAAGGAGTATTTTCATGGAATTTCAGACCGTACTTGAAAAAAGAAGAAGTATCAGAAATTTTGATCCAGGAAAGGAAGTCAGCCGCGAGCAGATCGAGACACTGATCCGTGCCGCCTCACTGGCTCCATCCTGGAAGAATCTGCAGACATCCCGCTATTATTGTGTCCTGTCCCCCTCTCGGATTGAGGAGTTCCGTCAGAAATGCCTCCCGGAATCTAATCAGAAAAATTGCGCCGGTGCACCGGCACTGATCATCACCACCTTTAAAAAAGGAATCGTGGGATTTGACAAAGCTACCGGTTCCCCGGTCAATGAAGCAGGCGACGGCTGGGGCTACTACGATCTGGGACTTCAGAATGAAAATCTTATCCTCAAAGCCGCTGAACTTGATCTTGGCACTCTCATTATGGGCATCCGCGACGAGTCAGCAATCCGGGAATATCTCAAGATTCCGGAGACCGAAACCATTGTCGCTGTAATCGCCGTCGGTTATCCGGCAGCCGAACCTTCCATGCCCAAGCGAAAAGCAGTGGAAGAGATTGCAACATTTTTATAGATTCTGACATAAAAAAGGCTCCCGAAACCTGACAGTTCCGAGAGCCTGTATTTTATTTGTGTTAACGAAGTTTTCCAAAAGTTCTCTGTACTTTTTTGCCTTTATTTGCATTTCTGATGGTTGGAATTGCTCCCAACAGAAGGAACGCATATACCAGAACCAGGTTTGCTGCATAAGAACCAAAATCAATGATATCTTCAGACAGAAGTAATGGGAAGTAACGATAACCTGTGGCGATATCCACTTCCAGCTCTCTTGCTATCATAATAGCCCAATCCAGGCGGTCTCCTACATAGGTCATGACAAGCATCAGGATCACGCTGATTACGATTCCTCGTTTGCTGAGCTTTCCGCTTCCAATCTCATAACCTTTCAAAGTGCAGACAGCCATGACCACACCGGAAAGAGCAGCCACATAACCAAGCTGGCTTAAGATCACGATACATGCCACACCGAGCAGGGATCCTACCAGTGCACCGACGATACCACCGATCATATTTTCTTTCTTTTCATTTTCCTGATTCTGTGCCAGCGTAATGTTCTGCGCCAGAGAGGCTGCGCACTCCTCACAGAGTCCGATGTGATTACCGGATACCAGGTAGCCTTCGGTCTCTGTCTCGCGTCCACAGTACTGGCAGCACGGCACGTAGCCTTTTCCGCGAAGAAATGCAGTCAGTTCCTGAATGGCTTCCTGCGCATTGGCACGGAGCTTTTTCTGATTGAGATAGCTTTTCAGTACCATAGTTACCGTATGTCCTTCATTTACCAGTCCAGACACAGTCTTATGTGCTTTCACGAACTCTTTGATTTCATCCTTTGTCAGGGTTTTTCCCTGATTATCAGCCCCCAGGCAAATGTTCAGCATATAATAAACTTTACCATTTACCTCATTTGGTCCCACGATCAGTTCAAAGCCATCTTTCTGTCCATGCAGCACTTCCTGTTCTTCATCAAACCGGAGTCCCAGATACTGCCCAAGCTGTTCATAGTTGCTTTTTACTTTTTTGTTCATGTTACACTTTTCCCCTTTTGTATATTTTCATAGAGAAGTATAACATAACCCTCTCACAAAAGAAAGAGACACCCTCGCGGATGTCTCTTTTTATTATCTTTTATGTATTTACTTATGCAGTTGCTTTTTTCGGGTTCTTCAAAGTCTGAACACCCTCAATAACAAGCACGATAGCAAGAACGATCAGCAGAACTCCAAGGATCGTCTGTGCCCACGGACCCCAGTCTGCACCGCCAGCCATGATCATACCAACCTGATTCTTAACGGTCAGTGCCAAAGAGCAGATAGTTACAACGATCATGAATCCCATAGGGAGCAGGAACATCTTGTTGTTCTTTCCGAGGTTACCAAGCCAGGTAGCTACAGCCAGAAGACCGATACCTGCCAGCAGCTGGTTTGCTGCTCCGAACAGACCCCAGATCTTGCCGTATCCGTTCATACCAAGGAGAATACCAAGTACAACTGTCAGGATGGTTGCAAAGTACGGATTAACCATAACTTTCTTCCAGCCCTCTTTTACATCTGCTGCAGTTTCACCAGGCTCCAGCCAGAACTCCTGGAACATGAAACGTGCAAGACGAGTTGCTGTGTCCAGTGATGTCAGACAGAATGCAGAGTAGGTCAGTACCAGCAGAGAGTTCAGGATGGTGTAGCTTCCCGGAATGATATCGTCGATCATATGAGCAATACCACCACCGAAGATAGCGGTTGCTCCAACCAGAGCGCTATCCGGGTTAGCTGCGTTCCATTTGTAAGCATATCCAATTGCACACAGAGTCAGCACTGCAAGTACACACTCCAGAAGCATTCCGCCGTAAGCGATCGGTCTTGCATCCGTTTCTTTGTCAAGCTGTTTGGACGTGGTACCAGAGGAAACCAGTGAATGGAATCCGGAGATCGCACCACAGGCAACTGTTGTAAACAGTACCGGGAACAGATACTGCATTCCGTTTCCGTTGTCAACCGCAAATCCGGCGAATGCCGGGAAGCTGCTGTCAAAGGTCGGATGAGCTACGATAACACCAAAAGCTGCTACTGCCAGCATCGCGTACAGCAGGAAGGAGCTTAAATAGTCACGCGGCTGAAGAAGGATCCATACCGGTGTCACAGATGCAACTGCAATATAGATACCTACGATCCACATCCAGGTCTTGGTGGACAGATAGATCGGATGGAAATTCATACCAACTGCCATAATAAGAACGATGGCAAGTACTCCAACAACAGAAGCAATGCCCATTGGCATATTACGACGATATACGCAGAAACCAAATACGATAGCGATCAGAATAAACAGCAAGGAAATCATTGCCACCGTAGCTGGAGTTGCGGATTTAGCCATATCAAGTGCGCCGCTTTCATCATATACTGCTCCAAATGTAGAAGCTACGATAGAAGCAAATGCTGCTACTACCAGGATCAGAGTCAGGTAAGAGAAGATGATAAACAGCTGTTTTGCACGTTTGCTCATGTTAGCGGAGATGATCTCTCCGATAGACTGTCCTTTGTTACGAACAGAAGCGAACAGTGCACCAAAATCGTGAACGCCGCCGAAGAAGATTCCTCCGACCAGGATCCACAGAGTTACAGGCAGCCAGCCGAACATAGCTGCGCCGATCGGTCCGGTAATCGGGCCTGCGCCTGCGATAGATGAGAAATGATGTCCCATCAGAACCGGTGCTTTTGCCGGTACATAGTCCACGCCATCCTCCATGGTGTGAGCCGGTGTCTCAGTTTTGCTTTCACCTACGCCCCACTGCTTGCAGAGCCATCCGCCGTAGCAGATATATCCAGCTGCAAGAATAGCAACACAGATGATGAGAAGTACTAATGAATTCATGTTAACTTTCTCCCTTCAATGTTTGCGAATATAGTACCTTTTTCAAAATTTTCGCGGTATGGCGTCCCCCAAGGTTTCCGTCGATCTGTCCTGTCGACAGTTCCACCAGTGCGGTATGGTGATCCATCCAGCCATGCAGTGAAAAATGAAAACTTTTGTAAATGCGGCATTTTTTTAATGCCTTTCTTGCCGCTTCATCACAGGTATCGCAGATGAAGATCGGTGTAATATAAGAAGCCATATGTCCTGGTCCCACATGGATGCGCTCCATGGCCTCCGCCTGCACATGATCTCTCCACTGCTCGTAAAGCTCCAGTGTCAGATGCGGAATACTTAAAACATATAGAAATTCTTCATTGTCTGCCGACCACAGTTCTGCTTTTTTCGATATGACATACTGCCCCGAATGTTCAAAAAAATCACAGCGGGCTGTGATTGGGGTCTGGTCATCCTCGACCAATTGAATATTATAGCAGGAACTGAAGCTTCGCAGCAGCCGCTCGATAGCTGCCTCTCTTGTATAATGCATTTCCAGTATCCATTCCAAAAATTAAATTTTTATAAAGTTTCTAAAAACTTTTTTCATTATAATACTCAATTAGTATTTTCGCAATACTTTTTAGGTTGTTTATAATACTTTTTTGATATTAATTTTCATCTTTGCATATTCATGCAGTATTCTCAATGATTCTGCCTGCGCTCCCGATTCTGTCAAATCTACCGTACACAGCACCTCTTCACACTGATCGACCAGTGCTTTTGCCCGGTTCAGGGATGCTTCATCCATCTCGCAGAACGCTTTCACACTGACTACTTCGGATGCTAATGCTTTCGCTGCCGGATAATCCAGGTCATTTTCCCATAGAATACCTGCAGCAAAGGGAATTCCATCTCTCTGAAGCTTCCGAAATACTGCCGTACCGGTTCCGTTTCCAGCCAGCACAAATACTTTCGGATCACCCTCTACCTTCGGCAGCTCCAAATCACCCGTACGCTCTTCATAAGACCCAACTGTCATACCATAGAGCTTCGGTATGTAGCCGTCTGTAAAAATCTCCTCCGGTGTGCCAAAACGATCCACCCGGTCTCCATGAACACAAGCAATCTTGTCAGAAATCCTTCCTGCCAGATCCAGCTCATGCAGAGACATGATAACAGACAGATGTCTGGTACGGGACATGTTCTGGATGATCGATAAAAATTCCAGCTTATAGCGAATATCCAGAAAAGACGTAGGCTCATCCAGCACAATGATATCCGGCTGCTGACATAGAGCTCTCGCCAGCATGACCCGCTGCTTCTGTCCATCACTGGTCTTGGAGAAATCCCGCTCCGCCAGTTCTTCGATATGCACCAGTTCCATGGATTCCTGTACGATAGCCCAGTCTTTCTCAGACAGGATGCCAAATTTTCCCGTATAAGGATAACGTCCTGTTGCCACTACATCCTTGCAGGTCATCATCTCCGGGCGCACCCGCTCCGTCAGCACCACCGACAGCTTCTGTGACAATTCTTTGCCGGTCAGCTTTTCCATGGAGGATCCATCCAGACAGGCCACACCGCCCAGCGGTTTTAACTGGCGGATAATGCTTTTTAAAATCGTCGTCTTTCCTGCCCCATTAGGTCCGATCAAGGTCATGATTTCACCTTTTTTCAGACAGAGCTCAATATCTTTGATCAGCGGAACGCCATGGTATCCAACTGTCAGTCCCTTGGTATAAAAATAAAACTCTTCCATGATTTATTCCGCCTTTTCTTTCTTCCGATGGATCATAATATAGATAACAACCGGAGCGCCAAATACTGCAGTTACAGTACTGATGGATAATTCCGTCGGTGCAAACAAGGTTCTTGCCAGCAGGTCGCAGAACAGACAGAAGGATGCTCCTCCCAGAAAACAGGCTGGAATCATCAGAATCGGCTTTGCTGTCTGGAACAGGCTCTTCACCAGATGCGGCACTGCAATTCCCACGAAGGAAACCGGTCCTGCAAATGCGGTAACACATGCGGACAGCACACTGGAAAGCATAACAAGAACCACACGGAACATCTGTACATTGAGTCCCATATTTTTCGCATAGGATTCTCCCATCTGATAAGCGCTGATGGGCTTGGACAGAAGGAAGATCCCTACGGTGGTGATACCAGTTACAATGGTCATCAACACCACATTTTCCCATGTGATACCGGAAAAGCTTCCCTTTGACCAGTTATGTAAGTTCACGATATTGGCATCATCTGCAAAAGTCACCACAAAATCAGTAATTGCTGAACAGATATATCCGATCATAACACCACTGACGATCAGCATGGACATATTATCCATAACTCTGGACATAAGAATCACGAATCCCATACAGATCATAGCTCCCACAAATGCCGCCAGAATCATAACCCAGGAGCTTACACTCCAGGTGTAACCTAAGGATGCTACCATAATCAGCGCTACCACCAGCTTGGCTCCGGAAGAAATTCCAAGAGTAAATGGACTGGCAATCGGGTTGTGGAAAAAGGTCTGAAGCAGATAGCCAGACAGAGCCAGTGCTCCTCCCAGGATTGCTGCTGCCAGCGCACGTGGGAAACGAATTTCCATAACAATGTCTGAAAATGTCTCATCTGCTCCATGACCACTTAAGATATTTGGAATCTCTGCCACCGGAATATTCACCGTTCCGATACATACATTCATGGCCAGAAAGATCACCAGCAGGATCAGCAGGATCAAAAATGCCACTCCATATCTGATACTTTCTCTTCCAGCATGTGCTGTTTTCTTTTGCCCGTTTGGCATCTTTATCTCCTGCCTTTCCTGTTTTATGCTCTAAGATGATCCAGAGATATTCGCATGTTACTGAATCAGTTCAACTTGTATAAATAGGTCAGTCCGCTCTCATCACCGGTCAGCATACCATGAATATCTGATGTGATCGTTCCCAGTTCCATGGTAGACTGATAGAGGTTTTTCGTGGTGCAATACACATTTCCATCCTGTACAGCCTTGAATTTTTCCAACAGCGGACTCTTGGCGATCAGATCATCCACAGATGCCAATTCACCATCAATGGTGCTGTTGTAGATGATGTAATCCGCATCTTTGGCTCCCGCATAGAACTCTTCCATCTGCATACTCAGAGTGGAAGCCGCATCATCCTCGTCGCCCAGATCCTTGAAAATGTAAGTACCTCCCGCCAGTTCGATCATCTTAGGCAGATAATCGGAGCTCTTACGAACATTGGCTTCCCCGGTACTGGTAATATAGAAAAATGCCACTGTCTTTCCCGTCGGTTCTTCCTGGCTCACCGCCTCGAAGGCACCTGCCTCCGCTTCAAATGCCTGCTCTGCCTCTTCTTCATGACCGGTCAGCAGTCCATACAGCTTGACCCACTCGGTTCTTCCCAGCGGATTCTTCTCATAGCTGGAATAATCCACCATCACCGGAATATTGAATTTTTCCAATTGCTCCTTGACTTCCGGTGTGTGATAGATCATGGTATTTTCAATAGCAAGTCCACAACCTTCTGACAGGATCTGCTCATAGTCCGGTGCAGAATATTTACCAGCATAGATGATATTTCCTGCTTCCATCTCCTGTTTTGCTGCTTCTATATACCATCCGTCTTCCTTCTGAGAGCTGAAACGAATGGAGTCCAATGCATCAATAGATACAAACATATCCATCACTGCCGATGCCACCAGATAAATATTGGTCAACGGCTGCTTGAGCACTATAATATCCTTTGCCAGATCATCCGGTGCTTCTTTTCCTTCCGGAACGATCAGGTAACGACCATCATCTGCGACGGTGGCCAATGCATATCCATCATTATAATAGTCCACAGAAAACTCTTCTGCATATGTTAATTCCATACTGTGATCGTAGGTCAGCTCCGAACTGATATTGGTATCTTTCTCTTTTCCTGCACCTGATCCGCTTCCACAGGCTGTCAGGGAAACTACCATTACGACACTCAGCAGCATAGCTATTATTTTCTTCTTCATACTTCTTTACTCTTTTTCTTCTTTGTAAGGATCACAACTACCACACCTGCTGCAACTACCACTGCAAGATATATGATCTGCTGTCCTGGTGCTGCCTGTCTTCCGCTGGTAATGGAGTCGGATGCAAATGTCAGGGTATATTCAATCTCATGAGGAACACTCATGGCGGTAGTGTCTGCGATCACATCCATAGGCTTATCCATAACAGTGACCGGAAGTTCAAATACAGAATTTCCATCTGTATTGATGGGGTCATAAGTAGTCTCTCCCACTTTCATATAGTCATAATGAGAACTACTCCATTCGATCTGTGCATATGCACATCCCTCTTTTACGACCAGAGTTGCCGGAGATGTGATGGTTGCACGACCACTTCCTCCTTCAAGAACTACATCGATCTTGTAAGTTCCATCGCTCATGTCCACTTTCATGGGCTGAGCTTCTGCAGCTCCTGCCAGATCCACGTTAGCCAGGTCAGTCTGTTCTTCTGTACTCTCCGCCGCATAGCTTGTCATGGAAATACCTGTCACTCCTATTACAAGCAGTGCTGCTGTCAGAATTCCTGTCAATTTCATCCAGATTTTTCTTTTCATCTTTGTCCTCTCTTTCCATAGCACAACGACCCGGGCAAATTGCCCGGGCCGTCCATGCGACAGATCTTTCATCACTGGCTTATTCTGCCTTCACCGGATTGGTCACGCTGACTTTGTGATCATACCAGGTTCCTTTTTCACCGATCAGTGCCACATCAAACTCTTTGTCCAGAGCCGGTACCGGAATATCAAATCCGTATACTTCCTCAGATTCTCCATCACTATAAGTAACGGTATCTGTAGTCGGCTCCAGAAGTTCTGCTCCATCCTTCTGTGCATCTTCTGCAAGACCCGGATAGAGGTTCACGATCTTCTTGGAGGCAAGTGACACATGAATGGTCATCTTGCCGTTCTCTACTGTCAGGACACCTTTTCCATCGTCTGCTTCATTTACATGAAACATTCCGCTGTCAGTGTCAAACTCTGCAGTGTAGACACCATCTTCCAGCGGTGCTGCAGTCTCTTCTGCTTCCTCAGTTGTCGCTTCTGCTTCTTCTGTGTCAGCTTCCTTAGTCTCCTCTGCAGCATCAGCCTTCGTAGTATCTGCTTCAGCAGTCTCTTCTGTCTCCTGTGCAGGCGCCTCGGTCTGTGCGTCTTTGCTTCCACATCCTGTCATGATGGCACAGCTTAATGCTGCCACCCCCAGCAATGTAACGATCTTTCTTTTCATGTTCTGTCTCTTCCTTTACTTTCCGATGACAGCTGCGGTGTGTGCTACATAGAGATCCTGAATAGCCGGGATCTCACCAAGACCAGCGATCTGAGTATCGACGCTGTCAAAGCTTCCAGAAGCCTTGAACTGGCTTAACCAGGAATCAGCATCCTCACCTGCCATGTCGTTATTTGCATGATCTCCAGCCACTACCATCAGCGGACGAAGAACAACTTTCTTGTAACCTGCATCAGCAACTGCTTTGATCACATTCTCGCATGCGGTCTCTTCCGGCTTACCCTCTACAGTTCCGATGAATACGTTCTTATATCCAAGCTCGTCCATCTGTGCCTGCATCTGGCTGTAGGAAACTTTTGCGGTATGGGAAGTACCATGTCCCATGAATACAAATGCGGTTCCGTCCTCTGCTGCAGCGTCTGTACTGTCATATCCAGCAGTCTTAACTGCCTCAGCGGTGATTGCTTCTGCAACTGCCTTCTTATCATCATTTACAGCAGAAGCGTCTGCTCCAACCTCACCAAGCAGCGGCTCAGCGATCTTAACAGACTCAAATTTATCCTCGTAGTTTGCAACTGCCTCACAAAGCTCATCGTACTCAGCACCATGCATCAGATGGGTCGGCTGTACAACCAGGTTCTTAACACCATTATCTACAGCTCTCTCAAGTGCCTGATCCATGTTGTCAATGTGCTCATCATCACGAGCCTGGATATGGTTGATAATAATCTGTGCGGTAAATGCACGTCTTACAGACCAGTCCGGATTAGCCTTTGCAAGAGCATCCTCGATTCCCTTGATATCAGCTACACGGCTGTCGTTGAAAGAAGTACCAAAGCTTACTACCAGAAGCTCATTCTCACCGATCTCATCCTGGTTACGCGGGTCATCCTTGGAAGCATCTCCAGTGTCGCGTCCGAAGTAATCCGGATCAGCTTCTTCACCTTCAACCAGCTCTTTCTGAGCATCAGTCAGAGCATCCCATGCTTCTTTTGCTGCTTTACAATCCTCATCGGTAGTCTCAGTTCTTTCCTGAACGTAGATCTTATCGATCAGAGCTGCAACCTCGTCTGCTGCTGCCTGGTCAGCATCTGCATCTGCTGCATCCTCAGCCGGAGCTTCTGTTGTCTCCTCAGTGGTCTCTTCGGTAGTCTCTGCCGGAGCTTCTGTTGTTGTCTTACTTCCGCAGCCTGCAACTAATGTTGCGGTCATAGCTGCTGCACAAAGAACTGCTACAACTTTCTTCTTCATGTTTTTTCTCTCCCTTAAAGAAATATTTTGCAATGATACTGAAGCCACTAAATAAAAGGGATGCGAAAAAAACAAAAACCAACATGCATGCGCAGTCGGTTTATCGAAATCTATCTTTCGGTACAACCAAGTCTCGTGATCTGGAATATGTATTTCCCGTACCACAGCTGGCAGGTCTCCTGACTCACAGTTCCACATAGTCTGTCTGCCTTCCCAAGTCTCCTCAGTGGCATCATCGGCAACTACTCTCTGCATACAGTGACGAGATCGCACAGGCCTCTCACCTGTTTCCCTATTCTCCGCAAAATGCGGCACCAACTGTTTCTTATTTAGTTTTCAGAACTCATTACGTCTGTAAGTATAACACTGTCTTCTCCATAGGGCAAGTGTTAAAAGAAATATTATAAAACCTGAAACTTCCCAGAGAGCATTTACCCTTTTCTGCTGCCTTGCAATGTGCCTTGATCTTTGATATAGTTTAGGAATCATATTTTACAGTGAGGAGCACCCATGTTATTACAGATCCAGGACGGCACGCTCAGCGTTGGAGCACAGACTGTCCTTTCACATTTTGATTTTGAGATCCGTGGAAATGAGAAGATTGCTATCGTGGGCAGAAATGGCTGTGGAAAGACAACGCTCCTACGGCTTCTGGCGGGAGAACTTTCCCTTGACCGTGATGATCATTCCAAAGCACAGGGAATCCTTACTTCCCGATCTCTGACCACCGGCCTGCTCTGTCAGCAGGCTTTTTCTGACACCACCATTACCGTGGAGGAAGAACTTCTCAAATCCTGTCCATGTCCTGACAAGTGGGATCGGGAGCGTTTCACCTGGGAACAGGAATATGACCGGCTCTTCACTGGTTTCGGATTTTCCAAAGAAGATAAAAAGAAAAGGCTGTCGCAGTTCTCCGGCGGCGAGCAGACTAAGATCGCTCTGATCCGCCTTCTTCTTACCCATCCTGATATTCTGCTGCTGGATGAGCCTACCAACCATCTGGACGTGGAGACAACCGAATGGTTAGAAAAGTATCTGCGTCAATATGCCGGTGCCGTGGTCATGGTCTCTCATGACCGGTTCTTTCTGGATCGGACGGCTGACACGGTCTGTGAATTCCGGCAACAGAAGCTGATCCGCTATGCCGGCAACTATACTTCTTATAAAGAACAAAAATCCAAAGACCTGGCAATTCAGGAACGGTCTTACCGTCACCAGCAGGAAGAGATCGAACGGCTGGAGGAACTGATCGAACGATTCAAGAACAAGCCTAAAAAAGCGGCATTTGCCAGATCCCGAAAAAAGATCCTGGAGCGAATGCCAAAGATAGAAAAACCTCCAGTGGAAGATTATCACATGTTCACCGGTGCGCTGGAACCATCCGTGCGCAGTGCCAAGTGGGTATTGGAGGCAGAACATTTACAGATTGGTTATGACAAGACACTGCTGGAACTGTCTCTTCGGATCCGCCGAGGTCAGAAGATCGGTATCATCGGTCCCAACGGAGCCGGAAAATCCACATTTCTGAAGACCGTAGCAGGACTGATCCCACCTGTCAAGGGAACTCTGACCCTTGGCCAACAGGTGCTGATGGGCTATTTTGACCAGCAGACCGCAGCTCTGCAGTCAGATCTGACCGTGGTGGAACATTTTCATAAACAGTTCCCGTCCCTGACAGACAAGGAAGTACGCCAGACTCTTGGCGCCTTCTTATTCACAGGGAAGGATACAGCGAAGAAAGTCTCTTCCTTGTCCGGCGGTGAAAAATCCCGTCTGGTCCTGGCAGAGCTCTTCAAAAGCTGTCCCAACTTCTTTGTGCTGGATGAGCCCACCAACCACATGGACATTCCTGCCAAAGAGACGCTGGAGTCTGCATTTCGTGCTTACACAGGCACCTTATTGTTCGTCTCCCATGACCGGTATTTTATCCGTCAGGTGGCAGAATCCCTGCTGATCTTTGATGACCAGTCCGTATTCTATTATCCGTTTGGATATGAACATTATCTGGCTCATCGAAACCAGGGTTCAGGCGAAGAGCTGGCAGCCAGTCTCCGGGCAGAAGAACAGGCATTGTTAAGTGGACTTCAAAGTGTCTCCATGCCGGAGCGCCATCGCCTCAGAGAGTACAGTACTGAGCAGTCATACGAAGACTGGCAACTCAGACTTCTGACAGAACCCATGGAGCAGACCCGTATGGAACTGGAACAGTTCTGGAATGCCAGAGATGAGATCCAAGAATGGACAGATCCCGCTTATGCTGAAGATTGCCTCCTCAAAGAGACAGCCCTTACCGATGCTTATACAAAGTGCTGTCTTGCCTGGTACGACAAGTGGGCAGAATTTCATCCCGAGCCGGACAAAGAGACCGGGCTGCTCCCATCTTAACTACCATCCATAACCGAAATACGCATGCATCCATGCCCCGGCTGCTCTTCCAAGCGCCATGCTCAAGATCAGCCAGGGCATACCTGTCTTCAGGCGGATCCTTCTGCTGAACACCGGCACTGCATCCACGATCTCCGTCAGTGCCATGGCCCAGGTTCCTGTAAACACACCCGAAAACAGGCCAAACGCGATCACTCCCGGAAGTCCGATGGGTAACCTAAACTGATAGACACTGAACAGATTTCCGAGGATACCGCCTAAAGCCGCCGCATTTTCATAATGGATCACATAGGCAGCTGTGTGGGTCTTGCCTGCAAATCTGGAGATCACTCCCAGAGCGATCAGCAGGGCAAACATTCCTCCTGCCACCGCCAGTCCGCTGGCAAAACCCAGAAGTCCTGCAAATAATTCTCTAATCCACATCAATACTCGTCTCCTTCCGGTTGCAGCCCTCCACCAGCGTGGTGTTGACGTCATCCTCGTAGAGACGCATCTGTACTTCGATGGGTGTCGGATCTTTTGTGATCCGTTTTCCACCGAAATGATTATAAAAGACGATAATACCCACAGCGATCCCCACAGAATACATGATCTCCATCACCGTAAATCCATTGCTTTCTTGCCCTGTGACCAGTTCATAGGTTCGGGCAAATACCTCATGCACCCCCACATCATTATTAAATACCATTATCGAAAATGCGGAACCAAAGAAGATCAGCACACAGAGAATACTGACCTTTAGCCATGCCAGCCGGTCATGCGAATACTCCGGCGATTCATATTCAATAATAAAATCGGTCTCTCCCAGGTTCTGGATCTCAAGATCCGGATAGATCTGATGGATCAGCTCCACCACTTTCATGATAGAAAAAATATACCGGTCACTTTTCTCTGCCTGTATTTTCAACAGCTTCAGGGTTTTCAGCCGGTTTTTCTTGTTAAGATCCGTGCATTCCAGTTTTGCAACATCTCCCAGTCTCACATCCACATGATCTACCTGATGATTCCGGTCGATCTTCAAATACAGGATCTCACTCATGATTTTCACACCTCCACTTTCCGACTTTCTGTGTCATCTCCATGTATCTCCTTCTCTTGTGATCCATGTTTCCCACAGTATGCCCGGAATTATACGGGATTATCCACAGGAGCCAGCTGGATTACCCACCTTCCAGCCGCTCCCTCATTGTTTTCAGAATCCGTTTCTCCATGCGGCTCACCTGTACCTGAGAGATTCCCATACGTTCAGCCACTTTCGTCTGTGTCTGTTCCTGCAGATACCTCCAGATGATCAGCTTTCGTTCTGACTCCGGCAACTCCTCCAACAGCTGTTCCAATACTACCCTGTTAAGAAGAGCCTCTTTTTCCCGATCTCCGGCAGATACACGCTCCCCGGCATTTCGACTGTCGATCCGATCCAGCAATGAGATCTCGCTTCCGTCTTCCTGACTGTAAGTCCGGTCAATAGACTCCACCTCCATCCCCGCATCCAGCGATTCCACGATCTCTTCTCTGGACAGTGCAGTAGCTTCTGCCAGTTCCTCCAAGGTAGGCTCCCTCCCCCACCGATTCCGATAGTTCTCGGTCTCCCGCCGGATCTTCCATCCATTTTCCTTTAATGTACGACTCACCTTCACCAGACCATCGTCCCTCAGAAAACGCTTGATCTCCCCCATGATCATAGGCACGGCATAGGTAGAGAATCGCACCTCAAAGGAACAGTCAAATTTATCGATTGCCTTCATAAGCCCGATGGCTCCGATCTGGAACAGATCCTCGTTCTCTGTACCTCTGCCGGAGAAGCGGCGGACAATGCTCCACACCAGTCCCATATTCTGCTCAACAAGCTGTGCTCTCGCTCTCTCATCCCCATGGTGTGCTCTGTCGATCAGACCCATCACATCATCCATAGAGACTACCTACTCTTCTGCATTTCCAAGAGTTTTCCGCATGGTCACTGTAGTTCCCAGCCCCGGCTCTGACTCCACCTGTACTTCATCCATGAAGGCTTCCATAAACATAAATCCCATACCAGAACGCTCCTGCTTGGGACGGCTGGTATAGAGAGGTTCCATAGCCTGATGAATATCGGCGATTCCCACGCCTTCATCAATGACCTGCACCTGTACGGTCTGATCTTCTGTCCGGCAGCGGACGATCACGGTATGTATCCCATCGGGATAACCATGGATAATGGCATTGGTCACCGCCTCTGATACTGCGGTCTTAATATCCGCCACCTCCTCCAGTGTAGGGTTCAACTGCGTCACAAAGGCCGCCACCGCCACCCTTGCAAATGCTTCATTCTCTGAAATACTGTCAAATGCCAGCGTCATTTCATTTTTCATCTGTCTTCCTCCTTGTCCAGCGAAATATACTGTTCAATGCCGGACAGTTCCAGCACCCTCTGGATCCGGCGGCTCATATGACTTATAATCACTTTTCCGCCCAGTGCCTCCATCATCTGACTTCTGCCGATCAGAAGCCCGATCCCTGCACTGTCCATAAACATCGTTCTTGAAAAATCAAACTCCACTTCCGTGACTGGTTCTTTCCGGATCATCTGGTCCACCTGGATCCGTATCGACTCTGTCTTATGATGATCCACCTCCTGGGGAAGCCGCACCACCAGACGCGTACCCTCTCTTATTAAAAATCCCATAACTGTTCTCCTTTCTTGCCCACCAGCATCCCATGCAAATATTCCCCGGCTTTTTTCACATAAAAAGGGACGTTGTATTTCTACAACGTCCCTCACTTCAGGGTTCTTCTTTTGTATATTACAGATTATCCAAGAGACCTTGAGCATCTGTTGCTTTTCTCGTATTCGGGAATTCATCCACAACTTTCTGATAGTAGATCTTTGCATTCTCTGTATCGCCGGATTTCTGATAAGATCTGGCAAGGAAATACAAAGCATCTCCCTGGCTGTTATCCAGTTCATAGCATTTCTTCAGATCCGTGATCGCTGTGGCATAGTCACCACTCTCATAAGCTGCATATCCGGTTCTGTAAAGAGACTGTACCGCACTGGTTCCCACCTCTTTGAATACAGCATCATAGAGAACTCTTGCATCAGCGGACAGGCTTTCCTGATCTACTGACTGGAGCTGCTCCAGCGCTCCGGCTGCATCTCCATCTGCATGGGCTTTATATGCTGCCAGCAGTGCTTCCTGACTCTTCAGCTTATTTTCTGCATCTTTTGCAGTCTCCTCAGCCGCCTGCGTCTTCTCCTGGAGAGTTGTCATCTCTGCCTGGAGACTTTCCAGCGCTGCAGTCTTGGACTCTACCTGATCGCTGTACTCAGCCACTGCCTTGTTGAGCCCGTCATTATTTAACCGGTGCTGTGCAGGCAGGATCAGAAACCACATAACCGCAACACCGATCACCAGTCCGATCACCATATTAAGCACTGCATGAAAATTACTGTTATCCTTCACTCCTACTGGCTGAATGATGGTCTCATTCCCGCTGGTGTACGCAATAGAATCTTTTTTATGGGCAATGACCGCTTCCTTTTCTGCCTGTTTTCCACCAGCCGCATCCACTTCCTTCATATACCGGAGGGCACGGGTATTGGTCCGGTCGATGGCCAGCACTCTGCGCAGCTCATTTCTGGCACGTCCATAATTATCCGCATGTATATAGAGCAATGCCAGCAGCAGATGACCTTTCAGAAGATTCATATTCGTTGAAAGGATCTTCTTCAGCTGAATGATCGCCAGATCATAGCTCTGCTGTTCACAGTATACCAGTGACTGGTTGTATTTCCGGATCGTCGTATTAATCATCTCCAGCTTGGCCGGATTGCTCTGAATAGACTCAATATAATCATCCGCCAGGTTCTTCTCCGGCTGGAAGCTGCGGCTGATGATCCACTGTGACAGGGCATCCACCACTTCTCCCATCTCAAAATATACCAGTCCCAGAAGGTTTCTCGCATCCGTGTTCTTCTTGTTGAACTTCAGGCTCTGACGCAGAGACATGACCGCACCGGTCAGGTCACGCACCTTCGCCTTTGCAAGACCTTCATTGTAATAAGCATTGGACAACTGGAGCATTCTTCTGTAAAGCTTCACATCTGCCCCACAGTGGCTGCAGTAGTCTGTTGTTTTCAGAACTGCTCCGCAGTTAAAACACTTCATATATCCACCTTTTCTACTGACGGTTCTTAATCTCTTTGAGCATCTCGTCCAGCAGATCCGTCACATCTGCCAGATTATTTTTGTACACGTTATCCTCCACCTGATCGATCTCAGGGCTTGGACGGAATTTTTTCAGTTCCTCTTCAAAATCAAGCATTCTTTCTGCTCCTTATCAGACTTTTCAGGCTTCCTACCAGATACAGGGATCCCACGCAGAAGAGCACACCGTCTCCCTTTCTCTTCATCGCCTCATCAAATGCATCATCAATGAAAGATATCTCTTCCACCGGACGGGTCGTATATTTGCGGAAGATCTGAGCCAGCTCCTCTGACGGAACCTGCCGGTAAGAATCAATCTGTGTCACCACGACACTTTCAAAATCCAGACTCTCACAGATGGTTCGGATCATCCCATCATAATCCTTTTCCTTTACGCAGGAAAATAACAGCGTCAGCTTCGTGTCCTTCTGGAATTTGCGGGCAGTCTTTACAAACTCTTCCACACCGGAGTCATTGTGGGCTCCATCCAGGATCACACCGGGAAGGACCGTTTCCATTCTTCCCTGCCAGTGCATGCGCTCCATGCCCCGATGAATATCTTCCTCGGTCAGCCCGATATCCATCACCGCTGCAGCAGTCACAGCTTCCATAGCATTCATGATCTGATATTCTGCCACGCTGTCGATTGACACGTCCATAGGTTCATAATACCCAGTATCCATGGAAAAATCAATCGTTTTATGGGTGTTCATCAAAATTTTATACATCTCCGGGCGTATCGCATAAGCTCTGGAATGCATCTGGGCGGCATAGGCCTCGATCACCTCAGAGACATCCTCTCTGGTGCCATCATAGACCACCGGACAGCCCTCTTTGATGATACCCGCTTTTTCTCCTGCAATCTTGGCACAGGTGTCACCCAGATACTCGGTGTGCTCCAGACTGATGGAAGTGATCACCGAGATCAACGGATGCTCGATTACATTGGTGGCATCAAACCGTCCGCCAAGCCCGGTCTCCAGTACCACATATTCCATATTCGCTTTGTCGAAAATGTAGATACCCATAAGGAACAAAAGTTCAAAAAAGGTCGGGTGTGCAAA
>OGIO01000384.1_pt1 | contig 56300 bp, 47 predicted proteins | sample 1571841 | NCBI WGS metagenome assembly OGIO01 (sample SAMEA2582111, study PRJEB24529) | metagenome | biome: Human gut stool | place: China | collected 2011
GTTTGCGGCAATCACAGTCAAACTTCAGTTCTGGGCGCTCCCCTTCATATCCCTTATGCGGATGATGTGGGCAGAAGTAGATGGCATCCAGATATGCGCCTTCTTTGCCTAGAAGTGTCTCCATTTTGTTGTGAATCTCTTCGAGTTCTTCAAAGGACACTTCACCACGGGCAATCACAGGCTGATTCGTAACAACGATTGCCAAATAACCAGAAGCATTGATTTTTTTGATTGCATCTGCAACGCCATCCATCAACTCAAACTCGGCTATGTTCCGTAGGAACCCCACATATTTATTGATTGTACCGTCCCGATCAAGGAACACCGCTTTCTGCTTGTTCTTCAGATTCTTACCGGAAACGCGACCAGTCTTGTAATCCTCGCATACAGAATAATAGCGTTCGGGTGTCCCCATGTCCTTCACATATTCAGGACTATCGTAGCAGAACATCTTCCCGGTTCCTGCCAACGGCTTAAGGAGCTGCCTGTCCAGGTCAACCTTGATGGGTTTCCCGTTCTCTCCCATCGCACCAACCTTGTCCGCATCAATCCCAGAATGTTCCAAAATGGTTGGATTGATAACATGAAGTCCAGCATTGACACGATTACGATAGTACTCTGGACGTTCATCTTCCTTAGCCAACCATTGCTCGACAGCTCCATTTTTATCAGCAATAATGAGTCCGCTATCGTAGGGATGGCTATTTGGATGCGTGAAAAGAGTAACCAAACCACCATGCTGCTTATGAAAGGCTACGAACCGATTGAAATCTACATCGAACACAGCATCAGCATTCAACAACAGAAAATCCGAATCCAACTTGTCCTTGATTTTGAAAAGTGCACCGGCATTACCCAGCGGATCCTTCTCAAAATAGTATTCAATATGAACACCGAAGGGCTTTCCTGTTGCCGGAGATATGCCTGAACCATCTCCGAAATAGTTCATGATGATGTTTCCGAGATGAGAAACGGTCAAAATAATGTCTGTGAATCCTTGGTCACGCAGACACTCCAGCTCATGTTCCAGAACAGGCTTTCCTTCGATTTTTATCATCGGCTTGGGGATATCACTGGCAACAGAGGAAATCCGGGTGCCCCTGCCGCCTGCCATTATTACTGTTTTCATCTTAGACCATCCTCACTCGAATTTAGTTCTTAGGCTCATAAGTTTCCGGCGAATAATGAATCACTCTAGTACCGCCGTCTTCAAACTCAAATGGGATGTACATCAAATCCCGCATTGCCCAACGAACAGCATCCTGGTGATCCGGCTGCACATAGAACACAAGGAATCCTCCGCCACCAGCACCGAGCAGTTTTCCCCCCAGCGCGCCGGCAGCTATTCCTTTTGCATAGAGTTCATCAATACTATTAGTCGAAACAGCAGAGCCGGTTTGACGTTTCAGTTTCCAAGTGTGATCAAGCATTCTGCCAAAATCATCGAGGTCAGTGTTCTTGTCCGTCAAAACACGCTCCGCATCATCGACGAGTGCAAGCATCTCCTTAAGTTGAGCAGTCTTATCTTGCTTACCTACAGCATTTGCTTTCTGCACGTCGGAGGAGAATCGAGTAAATCCCGTAAAGAACATCATCAGATTCTTATTAAGCTGCTTTTTGCGTTCCGGCGAAATGATAACAGGCAGTACTTCGTAGCCATCTGCATTGAAGTTGATGCGGTTGAAACCACCAAAAGAAGCCGCAATCTGATCTTGCCAGCCACCTGCCTCCTGGCACAGGTTGCGCTCAAGGTAAATCGCTTCGTCCGCCAACTTTTTCTTGTCCGCATATTTGCCCTTGAGTGCGTAAAATGCGTTCAGCATTCCAACAGCGAAGGAACTGGATGTTCCCAAACCAGAACGAGCCGGAAGATCTGCTTCATATGTAAGACGAATCTCATGCATATCAAGCATCTTCATCGCATTTCGAATCGCCGGATGCTGAATATCATCGATGTTTGTTACACGCTCCGTCTTTGAATAGGAAAGCTCTGTAGAATAATCAAAAAAACGCGGCAAATGACGAACGTTCACATAGCAATATTTGTCGAAGGTAGTGGAAAGGACAGCACCGCCATTCTCCCTAAAAAAGCTTTCCATATCGGTGCCACCACCGAAGAAGGACATCCGAAATGGTGTTTTCGTGATAATCATCAGTACTTCCTCCACACCATCTTATTAACCACATTCACATAACCCTGAATGATGCGAACCACCTTCATGGACACGGTCTCGTCCACATAATCGGGGCAGGGCTTGCCCAGAACGCCCTTTTGCTTCATCTCGATTGCCATATCGGTGGCGTTAAGCAGTTCCCGAGTGGTGATGCCAGCCAGAATAAAGTCACCAGCCTCCAGCGCCTCAGGGCGTTCCGTGCTGGTGCGGATGCACACGGCAGCGATGGGATGACCGATAGACAGATAGAAGCTGCTCTCCTCAGGCAGAGTACCGGAGTCGGAGACGATTGCCAGAGCGTTCATTTGCAGCTTGTTGTAGTCGTTGAAGCCCAGCGGCTCGTTGACATGGACACGAGGGTCCAGCTGGAAACCGCTCTTTTCCAGACGGTGCTTGCTTCTGGGATGGCAGGAGTACAGGATGGGCATATCGTACTTTTCTGCCAGAGCGTTAATGGCGGTGAACAGGCTCAGGAAGTTCTTTTCCGAGTCGATGTTCTCCTCCCTGTGGGCGGACAGCAGAATGTACTTGTCCTTCTCCAGTCCCAGACGCTCCAGCACATCGCTTTTCTGGATCTTTTCCAGATTCATGTGTAGCACCTCCGCCATGGGAGAACCGGTCTGGTAGGTGCGCTCCTTGGGCAGTCCGGTGTCCGCCAGGTACTTCCGGGCGAATTCGGAATAGCACATATTCACGTCGGAGATTACGTCCACGATGCGGCGGTTGGTCTCCTCGGGCAAGCACTCATCCTTGCAACGGTTGCCAGCCTCCATATGAAACAGAGGAATGTGTAGCCGCTTTGCGCTGATGGCAGACAGACAGGAGTTGGTGTCTCCCAACACCAGATAGCCCTCTGGCTGCAACTCAGACAGAAGCTCATAGCTGCGTCCCAGAATGTTACCGCAGGTCACACCCAGATTCTCACCAACCACCGGCACCAGAATGTCGGGTCCGAATTCCCCGAAGGTGTTCTTCAGTTCGAAATCCTCCCAGAAAACGGTAGAAAGATTTCTGTCCCAATTCTGATTGTAATAGACCACGCAGCAGTCAAAATATTCCCGGCAGCGTTTGATAACCGCAGCCAGTCGGATGATTTCCGGACGGGTGCCGCAGCCAATCATGACCTTGGTACGCCCGTCGTTTTTCCATTTAAAATTGTGTTCCATAAAAATCTCCTAACGTCAACCAGTATCTTCTCTTACACCGGCTCGAAGAAAGTGTCCGGGTGGTTCGGGTTGAAAATCTCGTTGCAGGTCATCACCGTTACCAGATTCTCCGTTTCAGATAGGTTGATGATGTTGTGGGTCCAGCCGGGAATCATGTGAACAGCCTCGATTTTATCCCCAGAAACTTCAAACTCTACCGTTTCCCCGGTGTTGATGTTCCGCTCTTGGATCAGTCCGTGGCCAGCGACCACGATAAACAGTTCCCACTTGGAGTTGTGCCAGTGCTGGCCTTTGGTAATACCGGGCTTCGAGATATTGATGCTCACCTGTCCACAGTCAGCAGTGTGTACCAGCTCGGTGAAAGAGCCACGGTTGTCTACGTTCATCTTCAGAGCATACTTAAACTTGTCCGTAGGCAGATAGGTCAAGTACAGGGAATACAGCTTCTTGGCAAAGCTGCCGTCCGGCATTTTCGGCATCATGAGCGTAGTCGGCTGTGCCTTGAACTGCTGCAGCAGGTCCACGATCTCGCCCAGGGTGACCTTGTGGGTCACGGGAACGCAGCAATAGCGGCCGTCGGGCTTCAGGACGGTCTCTACGCCCTCGAACTCACAGTGCTGCTCCTTGCCTTCCAGCAAGTCAAACATCCCTTCTACCAGGTCATCGATGTACAGCAGCTCCAGCTCGGTGCTACGGTCGTTGACGGTGAAGGGCTCGTCATTGGCGACTGCCCAGCAGAAGGTACTGACGGCACTGTTGTACTTGGGGCGGCTGTGGCCCATCAGGTTCACAAAGCGATAGACAGCCACCTTTGCGCCGGTTTCCTTGGCGTAGTCGAAGAACAGCTCCTCGCCAGCTTTCTTGCTACGGCCATACTCGCTGTTTCCGAAGCGTCCAGCCAGCGTGGCTTGAATGGAAGAAGACAGCATGATGGTTGCCTTGTTGTTGTGCTTTTTCAGGCAGTTCAGCAGATCAGAAGCAAAACCGAAGTTGCCTTTCATGAAATCCTCCGGGTTTTCCGGACGATTCACCCCTGCCAGATTGAACACGAAGTTTGCCTTCTGGCAGTACTCGTCCAGCTCCGTCTGGGTAGAATCCAGATCGTACTCGTAGATTTCTTCAATATTCAATGCCGGGCGGGTCTTATTTTTCCCATCCCGGATGTTTTTCAGGTTGTTGCACAGGGCAGTTCCCACCATGCCCTTGGCACCTGTGACTAGAATGTTCATTGTTTCACCTCTGAATGTACTGCGGTGCAGTCCGGAATGTCTGCGCCATCCGGCACAGTTGCATTATTGCAGATGGTGCAGTTGCTGCCAATGCGGGTAAAGTTGCCCACAGTCGCACCAGTGCGAATGACGCTGTTGGTGTAAATCAGGGCGTAGTCCCCTACCGTTGCATCACAGTGGACTTCCGTTCCGGCATTCAGCAGAACACCGTTGCCAACGGACGCACCATTCTGGACACAGGCATTTTGCAGCACCACGCAGCCACAGCCCAACTTTGCGTATGGACTGATGTAGGCGCTGGGCGCAACGATATTGGGAAAAGCAAAGCCAAGGGCTTTCGCCTTCTCATACACCTGTGCTCGGAACCGATTATTGCCGATTCCCACCACCAGCAAGCCATACTCCTTCCGCAGCTCCGGCAGATCAGCAAGACCGCCAGCCACTGGAATGCCGCAAATCTCAACGCCAACAGACTGTCCATCATCCACAAAGGCACAGTCATATTGGAGCATTGCCTGCTCCACAACCATACGCCCAAAGCCGCCAGCGCCCACCAGCAGCAGCTTTTCCTTAGACATTGGGGATGCCTTTCAGCTCATTCTGGACATATTCAGTGGTCAGAATCTTCTTCACAGTGCCCTCCACATCCAGACGAGTGGTGTTATGGCTGGTGTAAGATTCATCTGCCATGGTATGTACTTCGCCCTTGACCACGAACTTATCATAGTTCAGGTCGCGATTATCCGCAGCAACACGGAAGTAATGACCCATATCCTGGCTGCGCAGACGCTCCTCACGGGTCATCAGGGTCTCGAACAGCTTCTCGCCGTGACGGGTGCCAATGATGTTCGTGCCGGTATCGCCGAACAATTGCTGGACAGCCTTAGCCAGATCGCCGATGGTGGAAGCATCAGACTTCTGGATGAACAAATCACCGGGATTTGCATGTTGGAAAGCGAACAAGACCAGATCCACAGCCTCGTCCAGGTTCATCAGAAAGCGGGTCATGTTGGGGTCGGTGATAGTGATGGGGTTACCGGCCTTGATCTGGTCGATGAACAGAGGGATAACGGAACCACGGCTGCACATAACGTTGCCGTAACGAGTGCAACAGATGGTAGTGCCACCACGCTCAGCAGCTACACGGGCATTGGCGTAGATGACGTGCTCCATCATAGCCTTGGAGATGCCCATGGCGTTGATGGGATAGGCTGCCTTGTCAGTGGACAGGCAGACGACACGCTTAACGCCAGCATCAATAGCGGCGTGCAACACATTATCAGTACCGATGATGTTGGTCTGGACGGCCTGCATGGGGAAGAACTCGCAGGAAGGAACCTGCTTCAATGCAGCGGCATGGAAAATGTAGTCAACGCCGGGCATGGCATCACGGATAGACTGGGGGTTGCGGACATCACCGATGTAGAACTTCACCTTCTTAGCCGTGTCAGGATGCTTGGCCTGAAGCTCATGGCGCATATCGTCCTGCTTCTTTTCATCGCGGGAGAAGATGCGGATCTCCTTCAAGTCAGAATCCAGGAAGTGCTTCAGAACGGTAGAACCAAAAGAACCAGTACCACCAGTGATCATAAGGGTTGCGTTATCAAATGCAGACATTTTTATTTCCTCCTACTTATTCTCTTAGAAATAAGCTTAATCTTTGTAATGATTCTCTCATACATCGGAATCGTACAAAATTTTTTCACAGCCTCGGTGAATGTGCTCTTGCTCAAAAATTCTACGAAATCATCCCTATTAGCTGGAAGCTTTGAAGAGTTATTCAACGGAATGTTTTCGTATGCCGCTCGCATATCAACTTCCTGACATGCTATTTCTGACCGGGCCTCATTCAAGAGCTCTAAACCCTTAGCTGTATGGCAAATAACTAAATCCGTTCCTCGATTATCATCGAAATCATCTATAAATTCACTTACGTTCCAAAAATCTGCAAGTGTGAGATCGCTGCTTCTCCTCACGCCCTTACTTGGGCAATTATAACAAGAGGGTCGTAAGCACATATCCCTCAAGTAAGCTTTCATCATTGGATTCTCTAAGAATGTACTCATTTCAACTGTTCCGTTTGCGCCCTCAATTTTTACAGAGTACTTTCTCCATCCCAATGCCTTATCTCGAAACGTAACATGCTTTACTTCTGAATTCAGACCTTCTCTAACTGAATCTAGGTACCTCCCCCATACCAACGGAGCTGGAACACCATGGCAAATAATATCTTGCGTTATTAAGTTATCGTACTCTCTTCCTAGATAATTCTTGAAGCCATCAATTTGGCAAGGAGTTCCTGAAAAATAGACTTTTCTTCCACTTTTCAGAATCTTTTTAGCTTCTTTAAATGTGTTTTCTATCCTACTTTGTACGTATTTTGAGCCCCTAAGTTTTCCCAAACCATCAATAGAATCCACCATAATATGATGAACTTGAAAATTGCTATCAAAAGCCGCACCAAAAACCACACCACCATGTTTCAAAACTATCTGTGCTAAGACAGAAAACACACCACCAGATGAACTACTGTTTCTTATTTGTTCATCTTTAGAATACGCAGCTATAGAAATCTCTGAGAAATCCTGAAGAACTGGCTTTTGAACTACCGGGCAAACCTCTTCACATTTTTTGCAATTTATGCAAACATCCCGATCAACTTGAGGATACCTGAATCCCTCACTGTCCTCTTCCATTGCAATGCATTGCAGTGGACAGCAACTATAACAGGCATGACAGCCAACGCACTTCTCTTTATCCAGAATTTGTATCATATATTTTCCCACCACCTCTTGCACCGACTATATTACTTACCCTTTAGTACAAGTTCTTTTAAGGGTGTAGTAATCAACTCTTTCTCATACTTATTCATACTGAACACCCATGCATTAATGCAATAAACCACACTATAAAGAACAATCCAGCATGCCAGTTGAATAAAGGAATGAAATTCAACAAACATCATTATCAGTGTTCCAAATACTATTGGTACAACAAGCCCCTTAAACATTCTCAGAATGCTTTTCCAAAAAGAAATCACATCTATATTACACTTCTTCTGATAATAAATATTAATCAAAAATCCATTTGCCAAAACAAGTGAAATAGCCGTTCCAAGGGCACTACCAATTGCTCCCCACCATTGACAGAAGACTATCGAAACACCAAGGTTAACCAAAGCCATCAGCAAATAAACAATCGATCGAAATTTATGCTTATTTTGTGCGCGTTGAATCTCAATGCCGACATTTTGAATCAATGGAACTGTAGCGGGCAGTGTTAATAAGAGTACAACATAATATGCATCATCATAACCTTCTCCGGCCCAAAACCTAATAAACGGCATTCCAAAGAAAACTAAGCCCGATGAAACCAACGCCAATATCAAAAACTGAACTCGCCCAACCCGAGTGAACAACTCCGTGAGCTGCTTTCTTTGAACAATCAGATTAGAATGCGTGTCATTTATGATTCTGTGAACAAGCGGCGTAAAAACACCGGAAATCGCCGTCGAAACCATACTATAGTAATTATTAAGGGTATATCCAACTGAATAAACTGCGACAGCCACCGTTCCTTTATATCGTGCCAAAAGAAGTTTATCTATATTCCAGTTTATCTGATCAACAACAATATTGATTGCTATAAAAGAGGTGTAAGTAAATATTTCCCTAAACAGCCCTCTCTTAAAGCCTCGAAATACAAATCGTTCTTTCAAATGTCCAATCACAAAGATCAGATACATCGTATCTGTGAAAAGAGCTAAAATAATTGTGATTGTAACAATTGCAACAGAGCGATAACCAGCAAATAGCAGTGGTATTGTCAGCAAAGGACTGCAAACAGTTTTTACAATTCCAAGAAGTTTTAGGAAAATAAACTGCTCATGGGCACTGATTATATCAGCAAAAACACTCATTGGAAACGAAATTGCCAGATTAATTGTAAGTAAAATCAAGAGCTTTCGAGCTAAAGTATATTCACTTGCTGTCAATCCATCTTTGAAGACAATTTCCAAATGTCCTGAAATATATAATCCGCAAATCAATGCTATCATACCAATTACGGAAAATATCAAAACAAACAGGCCATTTAATTTATAGATGCTATCTGTATCCTGCTCTTCCTTATACCTTGAATAATAGCGTATATAACTACTATTAAATCCAAGACTCAAAACGGACATCATTGAAATAGTTGACGCAACCGTATTATATAGTCCATACTCACTCTGTCCCAATATTTTAATCATATAAGGTGTATAGATCAAACTGACTATTACACCAAGAGCCATTTGGACATATGAGATTATAGAGCCCAATTTTCTTTGATTCATCATTTGACCTCTTCTAAGATCTTATTTATGTTGCTTAACAAATAGCTAATAGAACTCTTACGCATCGTTTCAAAAGCAGTAAACTCTTTTGAATAATCTATCGAAGCAGTCTCATATATATAGTCAAATGTCGTTCTATTCGGAATATTGCAATAATGATCTTGAACGCTAAAAAGTTCTGTTAAAGACTCAATTCTTGATCCCATTGAGGACTGGAAGCTGCGCTCAAAAACATAGAATTGCCTCTCAAACAAGAGCGAAAAAGCCGTTGCATGAAAGCTATCTGTAAAAACAATTTCAGCGTTTTGAATTAGTTGAACAAATTCACTAGGTGAAGCATTTATTATTCTTTCATCGCCGTAGTCAAGGTCATCTTCACTAATTTCCCCGTTTAAAAAAGGCATTACTTTCAACTTCAGGTTCTTGCATTTTGCATATTCTTTTGCAATTTTTCTTTCAGTAGAATCATTACCCAAAAAATAGCACAATGCATATCGCTCTGAATCGCATTTACTCCCGACTAATGACTTCCATTCTTCCCTTCTCAGTAAAAAGACCGGGTCAACAACCCACTGGATTTCAACGGGGGTAATAGGTCTTAGCAACTCAACCGCAGATTTTTCTCTCACGGATATCGCAGCGTAGTCCTTGAATGCCTTTTTGTATCTTCTGCTTTCCTCTGCACTCAGTGTATCTTTGGCAATGCTAGCCGCATAAGACATTTTTTTAATTCCCTCAATTCCAAAATCAAGGAGATATGCATCGCATACTGCATTTGGATGCCATACTTGGTCGCTTCCCGTAATATACAATTGATATTCTTTTGCAAGTCTATTTAATGAATCTTGTGTAAATACTTCTTTACTATGGCAAATCGCTCCATCACGAAATGCTGCAAACTTAACTTCACGACCTCTAATTTCTTTATACAATCTCCTATACTTAATTCTTCTTGGTATCGACAGTGTGTAACGATAAGCTTTTCCCAGTCGCCGTTTGATGCTCTCACCTTTGTCTTTATCAAACTGGATTTGCTCAGCATCAAATCCCTGGTTTTTTAAGAATTGACACAACGCATATGATTGGAGAACGCCTCCATAGTTTTTACTGCCATAGTAGTGGGTAATGATTCCTATTTGCTTCATCAGTAATCGAAAACTCCCTCATACATATTCAACTAAATTTATCTTAATTATCAAGTAATTGTTTATAAATCTGATAGTATTGGTGACACATCTTCTCTTCGCTATATTTAGTGATTGCTTCTCTGGAGATATCTTCCTTTTGAAGTTTTCGCCCTAGCATCTGTCTAAGAGCTCTCTCTAAAGCATCATCATCATTTTGATTCACAAAATCACTATACTCTTTAAGTGCTATGCTTTCAGGTCCTCCTGCTTTAAATCCTACAACGGGCGTTCCGCAGCACAAACTTTCTGCAGTGACCATACTAAATGTTTCCCTTAGACTCGTTAAAAGGCAAACGTCTGCGCTTGAATACAGTTTTGAAAGCATTTTTTGATCGGACATTCGCCCCAAAAACTTAATGTTTTTCGGGAAATCCAGACCAGATTTTACTTCACTGCCTACAACAATAAAATCAACATCCGAGCATCGTTTAGCCACTTCTATAACATGCTGACCGCCTTTTATCTTGTCGTAAAAATTCGGCGTTACATGAATTACTAGCGGTTTTGGGGGAGGAGTCGTACTATCGGGTATATACCGAAAAACAGTTGTATCCAAACCGTTAAAAACTGTTTCCACAGGGTATCCCTTAAAAAAAGGAGACATTTTAGCACGATTTGTAAGCCAGTCAGAGACATTGCATATGTAGAGTTTTTCAAATCCTTCATATGCTTTTTTCATAAGATTCCATTCATTTGCTGTGCGGTCAAAAAAATATGTAATTGGATGTTCTGCGCTCAATTTATCACACGAAAAGCAACCTGTTTTCCATTTCTCGCACTCAACCGCATGCGTACAGCCACCAGTATACATAAACTCCGCATGATTTGTAATAACAGTAGGAATGTGCTGACTCTTTAAAAAGTCCAAGATTTTATAGATATTCACCATATACCCGTTAATGCAATGGATATGAACAATATCAGGCTCTACTTTTTTTATAAAATGTATTGCAGCACCTGTTCCCCACATACAGCCACCATACGGATAGCCTGTTATTCTTGAACGAAATGATTGGGCTTTCCGTACTAATTCAGGTGTAGTTCTAAACTCGTTTGAGTTAGTCGGTTTCTTTCCCAATCCATAGATTGCATATGAATCATCGCCCTTATTCCGCACATATTTTTGAATTGCGTAGACAATTTTACCTGTACTACCCGACTCGAGCCAGCAATTCATCTGCATCACTTTCATAAGGGTTTTCCTTTCTAATCAAAAAAAGAATTTATAATTCATTACATTTAACGAATCATCTTTCAGCATAAAGAAATACATCACAAAAAACACTGGCATAATGATTGTTGCAACTGTCTTTAGTTGACACATATAAATTTCATCTCTACAACGATTGTTTATTCTGCTGATTCCGACTGGAATAAACAAAATAAAATAATAATTAATTCTTGAAATTGTAGGATTAAGCGGAGTAAACAAATGAATAAATGCAGCCAATAGCAAAATATTTCTAAGACCTATTTCCTCTTTTCCGGCCTTGTTCTCGTCGAGAATGACATAAGCGTATATAGCAAGAAGAAGAAAAAGAATCATCAGTCCCATTTGTCCAGAGCTACCTGTCAAATAAGAATACTTGTAGGTATATTCATCTCCGGCCAACTGAAAGATAAAATCCATAAGCAAATCTCTGCGCACCATTACAAATCCCATCAGCGGGATAATTCCCCAAAGCCACTTTTTTGTTATATGTGCATGATATATTGGATACAGCAGCAGCAGCATAATTGCAGATTTATGGAAACAATAGGCCAATGCCACAATCAGTAGATATTTGATTACCTTCTTCTCTTTAACAAAATAGTAAGCTGGAACCGCCAACGCAATGGCAATACTCTGACGCATTCCGGAAAAGAACATCTCAAAAAGGAGCGAAATTAGAAAAAAGGATATGCAGATCATTGATCCTTCCGCTTCTCTTTTGTAGAGATTCATAACGGGTAGGACTGCCAAACTTGCACAAATTGACACAAACAATCTAGAGCCACCTAGCCATTGAATCATTGCACGAAGTATTTTAAATCCAATTTCATTATCACCATATAATAACGATGCTTTCCACCCTAAATACCTTGTATATTCAAATGTTCTTACATAACCACGTGTATCAACACCTACCGAATAATCTCTCAAGCAGAGAAGGAGAAGATATCCGATAAAAAAGAAAGTAATAGTAATCTTATCAACTTTACTCTTCTCGTAATGTAAAGCTGTAAAAAAAAGATATACAAAACCGGTCAGTCCAATCAGTATCCCGTATATAATCATTCATTATTCCTCTTTGAGTTAAACTCACGAACAGCTCTCTCGACCACTTTCTCGAATGTTGCTGTACTGCTCTCAATCGTATGGTGTGCTTGAGTTACTTCGATGGCTTTTTGATAAAAGTTCTTTTGGAGTTCTTCGTTACAAATCAATTCTCGGAGTGATTCTTTTAGGCTCTTCGGATTGGTACAGACCATTGATGCACCAGTCTCTTTCATATAGCCTACGACTCCAGCATCTTCCGGTCCATAGGTAAAGATTGCCGCACCACTCGCTAATCCATCAGACGCTTTTGTTGATAAAGAGTATTTCGTCAAATTGATGTCCTCATCTCGGAATCCTTCAGCAATGACAAAAATGTCGCACTCAGCAGTCTTTTGTTCAACCTGACTATACGGTATGGAGCCTCCGTAGATTACATTAGGAGCAGCCTTCAGTACTCCACAGATGCCCTCATCACTCTCGTTTGAATACACTTCCAATCGATAATCAGGATTTAGTTCAGTCAACTCTTTTGCAATATCCAATAATGCCAGATTACGACCCAGTCGGATGCTCCCAAAATAGACAACTTTAGGATGTTTCGTATCTATTGGCCTGAATTCTCTCCGTTTCAAAGACGAGCTAAAATACACAGTCTCTCCATGCATGTGAAAATAGCTGTTATATAGATGTTTAATCTTATCGCTACAATATACGGCACTGCTGTTACTTGAAAGCACTTTTTCTGTCAACTTTCTAAACCTGTTCCGAAAAAGCTTATAAGCAGGTGATTTTGACTTTGATTCATCAAAATAATAGTTGTCACCAATAATCGCTACAATAGGAATCTGGTATCGATTCGCCACAAACAAGGCTATCTGCTGCGTAAATAGATGGTTACTAAAATTGTAAACAATACACTCTGGCTTAAAGTTATCCAACCAAGCAATAAATTTAGGCGTACACCAGAATTTTTTGTGCCAAAGTAATCCTCTAAGTATCTCAACGCTTGGTGAGTGTTTACTGCCAATCTTATAGCTCAGCCCCACTGCTGAGCTATCCTCCATAACCTCATTTCCATCTTCGTCACGCATTTCATCATAGGTATAGATTTTTCCAACCTCAACAGGCTTGTGGAGCCATTTCTTCAGTAGACTTGCATCTGTGATCTGATACATCTCACCACAATGACCTTTGTTAGGAATCCAATTTCTGCTAAAGATCTGCGCTACACGATCTTTCTCCCAATAGTGAAAGTATGCATCAAGTGTACGGCTACTATCGCTTGTACTGTATGGCGTTGTGGCAATAATCAAAATCTTAGGATGCATGAACCTTATTTCTCCTCTTCGACTCTCAATCGACTCATATACTCATCAAAACTACCAATAACCTTACATGGAACACCCGCTGCAACTGTTCCACTTGGAATGTCCTTATTCACGAGACTTCCGGCTCCAATAATGACATTATCACCTATCGTCACATCGTAAAGAATTCGTGATCCTGCACCAATGAATACATTATTACCAATCGTGATTTCTCCTTGACGGATCTTATAGTGATGCTCTTTATCCATGTAGTTAAACATCATGCAGGTGATATCATGATTAACAAAATTGACATTGCTTGCAATGTGAACATTGTCTCCAAAGCTAATCAACTCTGGCTCTGTTCCAAAATTCCACGGTTGCAGATAGACGTGTTCACCAATAGACTTAAAATAGTGTTTCTTCTTCAGGTACTCAGCTCTTGAGTACCCCCCCCCCGATGGAGATTAGTCGAAGCATCATCCAATATCTTTTTAGGGTCTTAAGATTCATTTTTATACCCCCTGCTCTACACCAATTGCACTCAGGAACTCTCTTTCTCTACTCTTAGCCGAGTAAGCATCCAGCCCCTTCTGATAAGATTTCATGCACATCTGCTCATACTGTTCATTCGGCATATCAATGATTTTTCGCAGCTGAGTCTCAAGCTGTCCAACATCGCCAGGCTTAGCAAGATATCCAGTTACCCCGTCATCAATCTGTTCGCCCAATGCTCCGACATCAAAAGCCACCGCCGGTCGAGAATGCTTATATGCATCAAGCACTACACCGGACTGCGTTGCAGTTTCATATGGTAGAATCGTGCAGCGTGCATTGTAAAAATAGTCATGCATCTTATCGTAGGGAATTACACCTTCGTCAAACTTCACATTCGGCATTTTACGCAGTTCTTCCACCGTATCACCCACGCTGTCATCTGCTTTACCTGCAACAACATATTGAAGGTCCGGTGTCTTTTTCACTAATTCAAGCAGGCAATCAATACCTTTGTAACGATTCATCCGACCAAAGAAAAGAATCGTATTACCCTTAGGAGGGCAATACTGTGGGAAAGAATACCAAAGGTCAACCTTGTGCAGCTTATTTTTGTATTTGGGATAGCGTTTTTCCGCGTTATTTAATCCATCTGAACTTCGCAGAATAATTCGATCTGCCAGCTTTGCTGTCAGTCCATTTATCATTCCATTGATTTTTGCATGCGGATCACCTTCATGCGGAATGACATCGTTGATTGCATGAGAATATTTAATTCTATGCAATTTCAAATACATAATTACTGGATAATTCCAGATGTGGAATGACTCGAAATATACGGTGTCGAAATCAATTTTTCGAATAATTTTCATCATTCGATGTATTTCCTTAAAATTAAAAGTTCCTTTTGTGATACCAGGCCGTAGTGGAGCATCAACAAAATAATTATTTTTATCTTGCGACACAGGATAGCTTGACCCTGCAATCGTTAGTGTCGACACCTCATATCTTCCTTTAAGGTTTTCGTACATACTAAACACACCATCTTGAAAACTGGTATGATTCGACAGTGTAATCATTAAGATTTTTTTCTTCACACGAATGCCCCTTCTTCGCTTCAATCCGCAACGCTTTTATTTCCCAAAAGATATATACCGCATTCACCATTCGGATCTTTTATCAGCCTTCTCTCTTCTTCAGTTCCCTTTTCAATTTCAATAATGATGCCAGTGAAAATCCAAAGAAAGGCTTCGGATCTTTCCAGGTAAACACCTGTTCATAGGTATTCTTAAAATCAAACCACGCTGGGTTTGCCTTGAATCTATCCTTAGACTTCAGAAGCCACAAAAAATCCGTATACAAGCACCGAAGTCTAATCCCATCCTTATAATCAGGATAGTTTGTAACTTCTTCGCCTTTGGCCATTTGAAGTAACTGAAGAGCTAGATTAACGCCTGACAGCATTACAATTTTTGCACTGCCGGACATTCGCGGGTTAATCTCCATTACTTTGGCAACCCCATCACGCGGATCACGAATCAAATCAATATCCGCACACCCTCGCCATTGAATTGTCTGCATCAACTTGCTACAATTTCTGACAATGTCATCGTCATGCACAGAGGTATTACAAGTACTCGATCCCCCATGTACTGGGAACCACCGATTCTTTTCAAATACCATCGCAGACTTGATAGTATTGTTTTCATCCACGAACATTGCTGCTTCATACTGGATATCCGTTTGTGGAATATACTCTTGAATGATAAGAAACTTGATTTCGCTTTCATGCTCGCCTAAATAGCTCATCAAGCTGTGTTCATCATCAAACTTATGGAATCCAATTGCACCGTAACCTTCACGAGGCTTAATAATTACTGGATATGCAATTTCTTTTTTCTTGAGTTCTTCTATCGTCTGAATATCCAAATATGTTTTCGGGCATGGAATATTATTTTCCATACAAATCCGCATCGTTTCCATCTTATCAAAAGCCAGATAAAATTCTTCCTTATCTACAACGGAAACTTTTGTGTATGCTTCAAGTTCCTGTTTATGGATAGCAATTTGTTCTGCCGTCACATCTGAACAAGCTACTACGAGTGTATATTGTTCCTTCGAGACTTCCCTTTTCACGAGCTCAACACGGAGATCTGGGCGCTCATGAATGTTTTTATCCTTAATTGCCTTATCGACATAACGAGATAATGCACAGACATCTAATCCAGACTCGCACACTGCTGCGACATAGCACCCCAAATCGTGAAATGCTTTAGCAAGAGCCAGTGCCTGCCGTGCATGACCGTCTGCCAGTAATACTTTATCCATTCCCGTATCTCCTCAAATATTTATCATCACCAGTTCCCGCGGATTGCCCAATCTTGGAAACCGGGTCGTATTTGAAATGCCTGCGCTGATAATGTGCTTTCCAAATTTTCCTTTGACCTTTGGAATCATCAGCCCAATCCTTGGCACGTACACACCAACATTACCAATGCGCCATTGCCCTCCATGGTAATGCCCGGATAAAACCAAGTCGAAGGTGTCCGTTTTTCTATCCTTAATCTTGTATTTGTAATGCTCTGGATGATGGCACAGAAGAATTTTCGTTCCTTCTTTTTGTGCGTACCCCTCCAACCAATCCAAATCATAGCGAGTGGACAGTCCACCGATGCGCAGCTTCTTACCTTTAATAGTCACCTGCACATCGGCATTATCCAAAACTGTAATATTGCGGTCTACGAAGAATCTCTCATCTTCAGCGGTAAAATACCATTCATGGTTTCCGACCGACATGAACACAGGGGCCAGCTTGCTTATATCTCGGAGAAACGCTAAGCCGAGGTCTTCCTCTTCTTCAGCTTCAATACCCTTATGCTCGACCAGACGATCCAGCACCCGCATCAGACTAACCATTGGGCCTTTCATCTCCGGCAGAAACTGCCACTGTTCCATTGATAGAAAGTTCCATTCACTTTTTCCTTCCTCGTGTCGCTCCAAAGTATCGCCAGAGATGAGAATCGCATCGGGACATTCTTTTGTGAGTAGCATCAGTAACTCATCGTATGGCATACTGTGCATATCGGTCACAAGTGCTATCCTTAGCCCCAGTCCTATGTTCGGCTCATAATTCGTAACATGAATGGAATCCATTATTGCCTCATTCTTCGTTAGGATAGATTTTCAGCAGTTCCTCAAAGGTCACGAACTCGTAGCCACTCTTTTTGAGCATCTCAATTACCTTCTTGAAACGCCAAACCATATGGCGGCGGCCAATATGTGTACGAAGATACCGGTCGAAGCTGATACCCTCCACCTTCGGCATAGGTTTCGGTGACAAATCAATCGGATGGATGTACATCACATAGGGTTTACCAGAGTCCAAATACTTCTGGGTCATATGCTTCATAAAGAACCACGGCAGCATCCGAATATACCCGCCGCCAAGGAGCATATTCATATCGCCAATCTTCTCAGTACTGACCTCAAACTCCGTAAAGTCTTTAGTCTGGTGAACACAAGGAATCGTTTCCTTAAAGTCCTTCAAATTCAGCACACCGTACTTGGCACTCTTCTGCGGTTTCAGCTTGCTGGAGTCGTACTTAAAACCGCACTCTCGCACAATGTCGAGCCGTTCATCGTCAATGCCAAAGCTTGGTGCGCGGTAACCATGAACTTGATGTCCAAGAATCTCCTCGATCTTTTGCTTTGCCTCCAGCAACTGGCTGCGGAACTCGTCCGGAGTCATCGTTACAGGGCGAAGATGTTGGCAGTTGTGAACTGCGATATCATGGCCTTCTTTGTCCATCTCGCGGAGCTTATCTGCGAGCTTATCCGCAATCTCACCAACAACGAAGAACGAACCGTGGATATCGTCCTTTTTCATAATATCCAGTGCCACATCCAAACCGTCCAGAAGCGAAATAGAACGGTCTACATTTGCCTCCGGGAAATATGTATGATACCAGTCTTCAACATCCATCGTGATAATTGCGTATTTTTTCATTTGATAAACTCCTCTGTTACTACCACAAAAAGCAGCCCAGACTCATTCTCCAAGAGTCTGAGCCGTTCCTTTTATCTAAAGCTCTTATACTAATTGTGCGCTTCACGCGCGTGTTATGTAGACTGCGGTGCGTACATCACAGTTGCTATTGGCCTGTGCTTTGCACATCGCTCTGCGCCAGCTGCTCACCAGTAGCTCACAGTCCTTCGTACCATCTGCATAAACTCTGTCTTACTGTAACAATCATCACTGTCGAACCTTTGCTCACACTCGTCTGTGTGAGCATCTCATCAGCGCGGAGGTCTTTCTATGTCCCTTTGTTATGGAAAGACCTTTGTTTATTCCTGATGTCACATTCTCGAAAAATCATTGTAGCATCAACACTTTTCGGTGTTTTCTACATTCATATCATCTCGGTGGACTCTGGCATAAACTCAACCTACCGTAACAATCATCTGTGAGCCTCATTTTGGACTCATAAACCCGCAACCGTAACCGCTTTGTTTATGCCTGACTCCACAGAACCTCGAAATATGCCGTAGTATCAATACTTTTCGGGGTTTTGCTCATCTTTTCCGCTTCGGTGTACTCTGGTATAAACATCTCTTTACCGTAGCGTCCTAATGAGCAGCACATTCTTATCTTCAAGACCGATTTCAGCCCCGGATGATATTTTCATCATCCTGCAAGGCTCGAAGAATGATAATGTCATCGAAAGACCTATGTTTATGCCTGGTGTCACTTTTCTCGGATTTTCGCTCGTTTTTTGTCTATATTGCTATAAAGCCAAGCAGTCCAGCCGTTATTTTTTGCCACTCATGGCAGTCGTCTGCCCCTCGGAAACGCCCTCAGTGCTTTCAGGCATAAACAGGATCTTCACCGTAGCCAGCATGATCTTCAGGTCCTCGACCAGGCTGGGGTGGGCAATATACATCAGGTCCATTTGCAGCTTATCATACGGTGTGGTGTTATATTTTCCGTACACCTGTGCATAACCGGTGAGGCCAGCCTTTGCCTGCAGACGCAGAGCAAACTCCGGCATCTCTTCACAGTACTGTGCTGCGATCTCCGGACGCTCCGGGCGAGGACCTACAATGGACAGATCACCCTTCAGGATGTTCACCAGCTGCGGCAGCTCATCCAGACGGCAAGCACGGATAATATGGCCAACCTTCGTAATACGGTCATCCTTGTCACCGGTGGAAAGGCGAGCCACACCGTCCTTTTCAGCATCCACACGCATCGAACGGAACTTCAGGATCTCGAAGGGCTTACCATCCTTGGTCAGACGCACCTGCTTATAGAATGCAGGGCCGCCATCCGACTTCACCGCAATCGCCGTGATCACAAAAATCGGGCTGAGAACAATCAGGGCCACCAGGGACAGCACAATATCCATTGCACGCTTGACAAAGAGGAACTCCGGCTTTGCCATGTATCGACCGACTCGCAGCACCGGAAGGTGAAGCATGTGCATCGGCCAGGCACCGCTCATCAGAACATCGCCCACACGAGGAATGATGAAGGTATTGATGTCGTTCATCACGCAATACTTCAGAATGATGTTACGTTCATGGCTGTGGACGCCACTGAGGAATACGGTCTTCATACCATCCAAAACACTCAGATCTTCCAGGCACTCCTCTACGCTCAGAACTTTTTTCACCTCGTACTTGCTGTCCAGACCGTAGTCTTGGATCAGCTTTTCCATACCACGGCGCACATCATAGACCACGGTGGTAGGCTGCGGAGGGAATGCTTTGTAATACCAGCGATGTGCAACCGCAGACCAGATGCCAGCCATCACAAACTGTCCTGCAATGGCAGCGATTCCCGGCAGAAGATTGCACAGCTTCGTGGCCATCAGGCAGATCACAATGTAAAAGATCCCGTCCGTCGCCATCGCCGCCAGGACCTGACCGTACATCAGCTCGGAAACTCGCTGCATGGACATCCAGAATGCATCATAGGTCTTGCCCAGCAGAATAAACAGCACCGCATATAGGCCCAAAATAACTGCATGGCCCTGCCAAGTTCCATCCAGCGGTGTTTTTGCCGCATAGTACCAGACCCAGCAAGCCGCAAACGGAAGTGTGATCATCACCACATCCAATACCTTTACGAGTCTCAACATTACATCGTGCCGAATTTTTGTCATAATTCCCTAACTACTCCTTTGTTCTCGATTCAACGCTTCCGGCTCTTTTTACAGCCATTTTGAGGACCATGAAGCCGCTTGCCCCGACATTTTCGTCGTTATCCACTTCCAGGCAAATAAAAACCCCGGGCGACAGATTCGTCCAGGGTCATTTCAAATGCAATGCGGCCACGCTGTTTTAGCAGGTTTCATCTTCCTGTGTCATTAGAGGTCCCGTGGGGCACTTTCTTGCGCTGCTCAGGCTGCAAGCCAGCCCTCCCGAGCCAAAATCAGGAAGTTATTGTACCATCGCGTTCAATCAGGCGGTTTCTTGCTGGTTATGTACAATCGCAGAGACCGTCGGGTTATCCCCAGCCGCAACTCCGGGGGCACCTTTCATCCCCGTGGGAAAAGATGCCATGACTCCTTGGATCTTTTTCTCATCACAACCACTATTTTACCATAAATCCCATTATGTTACAAGATTTTGCGGTAGGTTTGTGGTTCAGACGCCTCCAAAAAAGGGTCCGTAAAATCAGGTTTTTTCCATATTGTATCCAAGATTCTCCAATATCGTCTTTCCACCTGCAAAAAAGCCGGCTCTACGCCTTAATTTTCTGGTTCTACCCTCTCCTCTGTAAAGGACATCTGTCTATTTTTGACCTATGCTGGGGAGATTTTACTACTCTCCCTTCCTACTGTATTGGACACCTATTTCAGATTTTTAACCACCCCCCGGGGTCCGTAGAGGGGAAAAAACTTTCTCCACCCCGTATAGGAATTGTTGCCCTCTCTCCTCCGCCGGGAGCTTGGTAACAATCACAGGCGGCACCCCATTCCATGGACAAGGAAACAGGCAATCAAGACGCCACCGTCCCAGAGCCCCACAAAATTTCACATCAGTCATCTTATAAGTCCCAACAATTGGACATGTTCTCCTGCTGTCATATTATCAGACCCAAGGTTTCATGGCAGCCCAGCGATCCTGTTTCATAAAGCAAGGAAGGCCGGCGGTGGCGTTCCACACGATCGTAAGTCGAAGGACCCTGTGCATTCCAACGTCAGACCAGGTCCTCTGCCCAGTAGGAATTTCCAGGGGAAAAGCTGTATCAAAAGCAGATAGCGCACCACCAATGTCCCACTCTATGCAGTAGGAAAAGGCCACCCAGAGCGGCACAAAAAGCATCGAACACACGCAGTAAAACGCAGGAGGAAACACTATGAGCCGCAAATGCGACCACGATTGGTTTGACCATTATAAGGTTTCAAGGGGATTTCAAATTGAACCCCCCTTCTTGAGTCATGTTTCAGGGGGAGCGTGGAATGCAGCTCCCTTTGACAGCCCAAAATTCAGCCATCAAACGGTGTCCACAGTGTAGGCGGCCTTGTATTATATGGCAGCACGTCACATTCTGCTTGAGGTATACTTTTTAATGGTATCAAACCCAGACAGAATCGCACCGGGCAGACGCTTACCAGAGTCCACGCAATCCATACTGCACCATTATTTCATCAGATCATACACAAACACAATCACTTATTTACCAATCATCGACAAATTCCTATTGATCAGATACCAAGCCACGGTTAAACAATCCACTTTATTTTTTGCTGATGGTTCTTGACCTGCATGCAGGCAAACGTCTCTCATCGTTTTCAACGATTCTTTCCGTTTTGTTTCGAGTAAAAGAGCATCACGAGCAATAAAGCATCGCTCACGCTCTGCTTCATTATTCGTAATACTCTTTTAGCTCAAAACATTATTTATACTTGTCGAAAATTTTCACTTTTTATATTATACAATGTGAAAAAAATCGACAGAATCATGGTTACAATCGATACAGTGTCCAGAATGTTGCCTTTTGTTTTGCATTGATCCTTTTCTCATCCGATCTTGCTTCTACACCATAGTATGTCAAATATCGATTGACAATTTTCAAAGAAGGCTCAGATTTATCTTTATGCCGATCATTGGGGTTGGTAATACAGCCGCGTTCAACAAGCTCCTTTCGCATGATCTCGCCCAGAATAGGTTTTTCAAGGTTCTCTTCAATATAGTCCTCCAGCTCTTTGAACCGTAGCGGTTCGATTTTGCTCAGAAGCGCATCACTTTCTGTAACAGCATACAGCATCCCCCATTGATAGCCTTTTTCCATCATCAGTTTGAGCGCATCCATCTGAACGAGGTATTGATGTTCTGCGCGGCGTCTCCACTCCCAGCCATTACCATATTCATCGCGGTTAACCGTCTGACTGTATTTATCCAGCATCTTCACAACACCTGGCTTATGCAGGTACTCTTGCCACACCTCCGGATCAGACTTTCCATCCTTCCATTTCTTTGCTGGCTCTAGCTGTCTTTTTCTGATATGCTCACGTTCCTGCTTGATCCGGTCGGAGCTATAGCCTTTAAAGTACACTGCGCAGGTGTCCTGTTTGCTTACCGGGCGCTTTCGTCCCAAGATCTGTGCATTTATGATCGGGTCCCACAGCCTGCTGATGATACAGATCAATTCCGGATCTTTGATGTTGACACCATTGTAAAACACGGTCGTCACAATTGTGATCCTCTTGCGCAGTTTCCCATCCTGCAGCACCTCTTCCAGCCCATCAAACTCTCTTGCTTCTGGGCGATAGGGCGAGCAGGCCGTGGCGATCTCCCCTGTAAACTCGTCTTCTAATTCTTTCACCAGTTTTCTTATCCTGCTCATCCGATCGACGAATACCAGAACCTTCCCCCTCCTTGCTTCCTGTCGGATTATTTTGATTTCCTCAGCATCTGTCCAGTAAAAGACCGCACGCTCTACATAGCTGTAGTCCGACGGGATATGGTAGTAGTTCTCCGGCAGGGCCTCATTTGTCTCATCCCGCCAACGGTGAAAGAACGGATGTGCGGTTGCACTCATAAAGATCACCGGGCGATACTTTGTCAGTTCGTTCAGTGTCACATAGGAGAGATCGATATATTTATTGATAGCTGCATCCGTTAACAGATAATGGTATTCATCTGCCACTATATAGTTAAATCTTCTGAAGTAGTTCATTACTCCCTTCGGGTTGCCCCTGCAGAACGACTCCATCCACTGATAGGTCTCTACCCGGATCGTATCTTTATATTTATTCGTTACTCTGGTTTCGTAAACGAACTGCCGAAGGTCATGATTCCAACACCCAACCTTCTCTTCCGCCCTTCCAAGCCGCTCCACTTCCTGTTGGATCTCATTTTGCAGGGGGACACGATTGCAAAGATATATAATTTTCCTGTGCTTTTGATATGCCCATGGCAGCAGAACATTCAGGATAAAGTAGGTCTTACCTGAGTTCACGCCTGCATCAAAGACGATTCTGGTACCGGCACGCCAGTTTTTAAAGTTCTCCTTCACCAGCTCCGTGATGCGTACCCGCTTCGGCTCGCTGACCACCTCTGGGATCACTGTCGGTTCCGCCGGGAGCAGCAAAGCGCCCTCTCCCTGTGGAACAAACGTCTTCTCCGCTGCAGTCACCTCCACCTCTGGTGCTTCCTCTGCCTCCTGTCCGGTACAGCACCCTCCCTGCAGCTCGGCGGGCTCTGGCGTCTGGGGGCTGGATGTCCCATCTGCCTCTGCTTCCGGCTCTGCTGCCTGTCTGGTGGGCTTCGGCTCTGCGTTCAACCGTTCCAGCTCAGCAATCGCTGCATGGGTGCTTTCCGTCCATTCCCGCCGCTCTTCCTCGGTCAATGGGTTCTCCTTGCAGTTGCGTAGATATTCCTCATATTCGCAGGTTCCGTTCTGTTCATCCAAATTCTTCAAGAAGAAGCCGTCAAAGGGCATTTTTGTTTTCATATATTGATGCATTTCCTCCATAATAATAAGGCGCACAGCCCAGCCATCTTGCCAGACCGTGCGCCGCTTTGTATGCGCTTGCCCAGAAAAAACTCTGTTCAAACGCCTTGTTCTATGGTATTATAGGAACGAGAGTGAGCATCACAAATCATTCCCGTCCCTATAGCCGCTTTACCTGTTGCGACCAGGTAAGGCGGTTTTTGTTTTACTGTTGTGCCTGGGCCCCTGCCTCGAGTGCTGCCGCCGCTTCTGCAAACGTCTGCATGGCGCTGCTGTAGCCGATTTGGAACGAGTGCTCAGCAACGGATGCGACCAGCCTTTCTAGAATTTCAGATAGGATCTCATTCTGCACTTCGCTCAGATACGGTCGAATAAGTGCCGCAGCCTGACGACTGCTTGCATCTACGGCATCCTTTAACTTCTCCTGACTCTGCTTGATCTCGTCAGCGGTCTGAAATACATCCTTTAAAAAGCTCATTTTAATCTCCTTTTTTAGCATGACACTGCTTCTGGACATCCTGCCCATTCCACAGCCTGTTCATTTGTTTGGGTGCGCTGTTCACTGCCGGTAGCTTGGTAAATGGTCATCGCCAGCTGTGGTGCACCGTCCTTGTTCAGGCACGGCTCAACGCTGATTATCGTGTTTTCTGGGTTATCTGGTCTGTCTGTCAGCCGCATTATAAAGCCATCAGCAAACGTTTTTCCCGGCTGAAGCGGTTTCACACCTCCACCGTAGCAGAGATACTTGCCCTCCAGTCCTGCCGACAAGGTTGCGAATGGTTCCAAATGTTTTAGTGCATCATCATAAAATATCTGCATAGCATCCTCCTTTTTTACATCTATAATCGTATTCTCCAGCTCTCCCCCGGCGGGGCATGGATCAACTTCTGGGTCTCGCATATTATGCAGCACCTCCCGGGGTGTTATTGACTTTCTGCGCCTCAAGCCATTCCATCAGCCCTTCGCGGAAGATCCGATAGCTATTGCCGACCTTTACGGCCGGGAAGCCCGGTTTGCTCACCAGCCGATAGACAAAATTCTGCCCGAACCCCAGCAGCTCTGCTACCTCGGCAACGGTCATCATGGGCGAGAGCGGTGTCGCAGTCGTCGGTTTTCCTGTGGTGTTCTTTTTGATTTTAGTCATAGTCTGTATCCTCCTATATAATCGGATTGTATTTTTTACAGCCAACTGGGTGTTACTTAATTACACCCTTTTATTTTTACTTCTACACATTATCAAACCTCCTTGTTTTATTTGTACTTATAGTATATCACCGCATATATTAAAAATCAATGGTGATTCGTATTTTTTCTTTTATTTTTTTAATGAAATCCAATCTCACCTTTTTTTGAAAGGTCATATTGCCTTTTTGTTGATTTTTTAGCATTCATGCGTCATTTTTCTGTCAGCTGTAAAACAGTCTGTATAAAATGTCATATCAGGTATCGTTTCCAGCTCCAAGAGGGCTTGGTTTTTCCCTTCTGTCCCTCCCCGACAGTCCATTCAGGCAATCATGCCATCCATAGCGCACCACCTCCTTCTGTGCTTTCATTGGCGAAGTTACACCGATTTTTTTGTTCACGATACTACGTTTCTTTTCCGCATTTTCCCGCCCCGCTCAACATCGCCAACATCGCCACACTGGTGAAGTTGATTTTTATCGCATATTCGTTATTTTTACGCAACTTTGCCACACACTCGTCTCACCGCCCGTACAGCGCACAAGGACGTGATGAACTTGAACTTTCCGTCAGCCTGCCGCACTCGCTTGGTCTGGATCTTTTTTTCTTTTACAAGGCATGTATGTGCCCGCTCAACGGTGCGTTTGCTGCATCCTGTTTCGTCCATTACCAGCTTTTTCAGATCCATACCAGCCATCGGTCCCTGCTCTTTCAGAAGGGCCATGATGGACTCCTTGGCATCCTGCTGTGACGGTTCCAGCGGCATCGGCTTGTCGGCCATTAACTCCTTATAATGCTTCTCCGTGGTCGCTGCCAGCACTGCCCGGGCGGTTTCCACCTCTGCGCCCGCCTTGTTCTTCACGCTTACCGTCTGGGTACGGAAGAGGATACTGCGTGCCTTAGTGCCAACGTTCAGCTTTTCCTGCGTTACATAGGTAACGCTTTCGTCCTTCGGCAGCCGCCCCAGAATGGTCACACTACGAGCGGCATTCCACAGCTCACCAGAACCGGCCAGCAACATCCGTGCATCATCGCCTGCCTTCTTTACCATGTGAGATACAATAACCACGCTGAACTGGTCTGCCGATGCTTTTTCCTGCAGCATATCAAGTGCCCCGCGCATTACATCACCATTTGCCGCTGCATTCCCCTCCAGAAAGCTCCTGAGCGGGTCGATGATAACCAGTGCCGGACGCAGTTCATCAATAAGTTCAAACAGGCTTGCTCCAATAACAAGCTTTTTCTTCTTCTGCTGCCAGTACCAGCTGGGAGTGACGTAAAACACCCTGCGCGTATCCGCCCCTGCAGCAATCAAGCGCGGAGCCAGAGACATACCGGGGTCATCCTCGCTCGTAAGCACCAAAACGTTCCCCTGTGTAACTGCAGCGTCAGGGAAGAGCATTGTGGGGCGTCCGGTCGTCACGGCAGCCGCCACATCCGCCATGAATACGCCCTTGCCCACACCGCCGGGGCCTGCTACGACCGACACGGCACCCATCGGGAAGTATCCTTTAACAAGCCACTGGGTGTTTACCGGCTCCACATCTCTCAGACACGGGATCATGCCTCCATGGTAGACCGGCGCAGATGAAGCAGTGGTCGTGGCAGAGATTAGCGGAAAGAAACTTAAAGAGTTCATAGTTATCTCCTTTGTATTCGTTTATGATTTTGGAATGCTTTTATACGCTACATCGTGCACCTCCTAAAAAACGGCAACAAAAAAGACGCACAAACTGGCAGAACAACCAAACCGTACACCCGAAAGCATTTTTCAGGCATGCAGTTTAAAATTAATTCTGTCAGTCCGTGCGTCTTGGTCATCCAGGACGTCCGTTATTACACTCAGAGCCGGTCAAGAAAATTACGTGAATCACTTCATCTATTCACGTACTAGAACCAAGTGCTTGACTATAAACGGAATATCAGCCACCCTTCGAACAGCAAATCCGCAAAGGAGTTGCCTTCACGAGCCATGCCCTCTCACGGTGGATTACATCATAAACAGGCTTTAACCGCTGCGGCCGGCATCAGGCAGCTAACCCTTGCGCCGATCGTGCGATTCTCAACCGAATCACCCGTCTATGAGCCCCCGCCGGACTCTGCAGCCTTTGGGCTGTATACTCCTTTAGGGGAAATTAATTATACCATAATATTCTGTTTTTATTAAGAGAATACCGTTAGAATTTTCGGCATGATTTTTGTGCATTTTGCACATCATCACAAAAAAAGAGCAGCCCCACCACCCGGCGGAACTGCTCCTATGCACACGATCTTCTATTCTTTTACAGGTTCATCAAGGGGCTGGTCTGGGTACCCCGGTCCACGATGTCCTTATCCTTGATGCCCAACAGATACCGCTGGGTGATCATGATATTGACGTGCCCCATCAGGCGAGAGACACTGTACAGGTCCAGGCCATTCTTCAGCTGCATCTGAGCGAAGGTATGGCGGCAGGTGTGGGGGCTGACCCGTACCGAGTAGGAGACTCCCACTTCCTCTGCAGCGTGCTTCAACATCCGAGCAACTGCCTCATCCGTAAGGGGCTTGCCTGTTTTGCTGAGGAAAAGGTTCCTGTGGCAGGTGGGGCATTCTTTCCGGTAGCCATCCCGGAGCGCACAGTATTTGATGAGTTGCTTGGACAATGCCGGAGATTTCGGTACCACACGCTCCTTGCCGCCCTTGCCGTGCTTCACCAGAATGTAATCCGGTTTGATGTCCTCGGGCTCCATCAGGATCATCTCGTTACAGCGCATCCCTGTGTCAAACAGCAGCATGATGATGGTCTTGTTCCGCACCTCCAGAAAGTCCTTGCCGTCGTAGAACTGGATCATCCGCTTCATTTCTGCTGCGGTAAAGGTATCAATGATGGTCCGGGGCTGCCGCAGTGGCTTTACCTTTTTGGCTGGGTTATCTCGCTCCTCCAAATAGCCCTCCTCCACCAGATAATTGAACCAGGTGCGCCAGACCTTCAGCAGATCGTTGATGTACCGGGGCGTATTGCCTGCATCCTGCTTTTCCTTCATCAGGTCCCGAAGGTGCCGTGGGCGCACATTCTCCAGTTCTGTGATCTGCTTTCGTTCCAGAAACTCCAGCAAGAACCGGGTAGATGCCCGATAATTCCGCAGAGACCCCTTTGCCAGGTGGCGGCATTCACAGTCATACAAAAATTCGTCCCGAAGCTCCTTCAAACACATAAAAAAACACCCTTCCTTTTGCGGCGGACCACAAAAAGAAGGGCGAAAAATACCTAGATATGGTTGTCGTACCTAGTCAGGCTTGTTCGTAGTTGAGCAAGACAAACTCTGGTAGACAAATCAGGCGATTTTTAACGACAGAACGTCATCAGCAGTTCTCAGCGAAGTACTTGATGGTACGGACCATCTGAGAGGTGTAGGAGTTCTCGTTGTCGTACCAAGACACGACCTGAACCTGATAGGTGTCGTCGTCGATCTTAGCGACCATGGTCTGGGTAGCATCGAACAGAGAGCCGTAACGCATGCCGATGACATCGGAAGAAACGATCTGATCCTCGTTGTAGCCGAAGGACTCAGAAGTAGCAGCCTTCATGGCAGCGTTGATGGACTCAACGGTAACATCCTTACCCTTGACAACGGCAACCAGGATGGTGGTAGAACCGGTGGGAACGGGCACACGCTGAGCAGAGCCGATCAGCTTGCCGTTCAGCTCAGGGATGACCAGGCCGATTGCCTTAGCAGCGCCGGTGGTGTTGGGAACGATGTTCTGAGCACCAGCACGAGCACGGCGCAGATCGCCCTTGCGCTGAGGACCATCCAGGATCATCTGGTCGCCGGTGTAAGCATGAACGGTGGTCATGATGCCGGAGACGATGGGGTAGGTCTTGTTCAGGGTGTCGGCCATGGGAGCCAGGCAGTTGGTGGTGCAGGAAGCAGCGGAGATGACCTGATCCTCAGCGGTCAGGGTCTTCTCGTTGACGGAGTAGACGATGGTCTTCAGATCCTTGCCGGCAGGAGCAGAGATAACGACCTTCTTTGCGCCAGCCTGGATGTGAGCCATGCTCTTCTCCTTGCTGGTGTAGAAGCCGGTGCACTCCAGAACGACATCAACGTTCAGCTCGCCCCAGGGAGCATCCTTTGCGTCCTTGACAGCGTAGATCTTGATCTCCTTGCCGTCAACGATGATGGAGTCCTCGGTAGCCTCGACGGTGTGCTTGCCTTCGCCGATCTTGCCGCAGAAAGAACCCTGAGCAGTATCGTACTTCAGCAGGTGAGCCAGCATCTTGGGGCTGGTCAGGTCGTTGATTGCGACGACCTCGTAACCCTCAGCGTCAAACATCTGACGGAAAGCCAGACGGCCAATGCGGCCGAAACCATTGATAGCAACTCTAACAGCCATGTTAATAGTACCTCCTAATTGTTTTTACCCTAAAATGGATAAATCACGGTATCTTTATTTTAGACCAAAATGCAGAAACTTTCAAGTCTCTGCCAAAAAATTAACAAGGTAAATCCATCATTTTTTGCTTTTGTACGATTTTATCGAATTTCCCTCTCCCGTTTTGGGCAATTACACCAAGAGAACGGGCGGTGTTTTCGTCACTCCGGACGCCGTGCGCAGGCTGCGGCGCACACGCCGCCCAGCGCTCCCACGCAGCACAGTGCCAGCGCGGCAAACAGCTCCGGCAGCAGGGCCGGTTCTGCCGCTGCTCCAACCGCCAGGACCACTGCATGGGGCAGCTCCCAGCACAGGCACAGGCAGAGTGCTGCCAGACCGGCGGCGCACAGGGTGCGGCCGTTTTCCGGCTTTGGCAGGTACAGCGCCCGGGCAAGGCTGCTCAGCAGCAACAGTGCTGCCAGCGCCTGCCACACCGCTGCGGTAGGGGCCACCCGGTGCCAGCTGGAGCTGTTCTCCATAAAGCGCATCAGCACGTTCCAGTAGAACAGCACACTGCCCGCCACCGCCAGATACAGCCCGCCCGTAGGCTTTTTCCAGCCGGAAGTGGTAAGCCAGCAGCGGCCCAGCGTGCTGAGCCACACCGCGCAGATGCACTCCAGAATGGACCGCACGAAGCTGCTCGTTGCCGACAGGCCCACCGCCAGCTGCGCACCGGCAGCCGCCAGAAAGCACACCGCTCCGGCAAAGGCCAGCACTCCGGCCAAAGGCTGACGGCTGCGGACCGTCTCGGCTTTTCCGGCGCAGTGCCGACCGATGAGCACTGCGGCCAGCACCACCGCGCCCAATGCCGCATAGCGCCACCACACCGAACCGACCGTACACAGCCCGGTCACGGCATCGGTGCCAAAAGCAAGATCTGCCCCGCGGGCGATGCCCAGCGCAGCAGACAGGAGAATCGAAAGCAAAATCAGTGCATTCATCAGCGTTCCTCGATCGGCTTGTATTTCTGGCGCACGCCCAGATACTTGTAGGCCGGGCGGATGATGCGGTTGGCGAACACGACCTCTTCCACCCGGTGTGCGCACCAGCCCGGCACACGGGCAATGGCAAACAGGGGGGTGTACAGGTCCTCGGAGATGCCCAGCATATTGTAGATCAGGCCGCTGAACAGGTCCACGTTGGCACACACAGGCTTAGTGCTGCCCTTTTCCTCGGCAAAGATGCCGGGGGCCAGCCGCTCGATGCTGCACAGCATATTGTACTCTTCCTCAAAGCCCTTTTCGTAGGCCAGGTGGCGGGCACGCTGCTTCAGGATCACCTCACGGGGGTCGCTGATGGTGTACACTGCGTGGCCCATGCCGTAGATCAGGCCGGAGCCGTCACCGGCCTGCTTGCGCAGGATGCGGCGCAGATACTCGCGCACCTCATCGTCATCCTCCGGGTTCTCCACGTGCTTCAGGATGTCCTGGAGCTGACGGTTGACCATCAGGTTGGCACCGCCGTGCTTGGGGCCCTTCAGTGCGCCGATGGCGGCTGCAATGGCCGAGTAGGTATCGGTGCCCGAGGAGGACAGCACGCGGGTGGTGAAGGTGGAGCAGTTGCCGCCGCCGTGGTCCGCATGCACCAGCAGACACATATCCAGCAGCTTTGCTTCCTCGTGGGTGAACTTCTGGTCCGGGCGATAGGTGCTCAGGATGTGCTCGGCCGTGCTCTGGCCCGGCTTGGGCAGATGGAAGAACATACTCTGCTTGTCGTAGTAGCGGCGTTTCATCTGATAAGCGTTCACCATCATGGTGGGCATGCTGGCGATCAGGTTGATGCTCTGGTTCAGGATATTTTCCAGGGTCAGGTCCTCGGCGTGCTCATCGTAGGAGTACAGGCCCAGCACACAACGCTGCAGCTTATTCATAATGTTGGGGGAAGGGGCATTCATGGTATCCATAAAGCCCTCCGGCAGAGCGCGATGCTCGGCCAGGATCTCGCAGAAATCGTCCAGCTGTTCCTGGGTGGGCAGACTGCCGAACAGCAGCAGCCAGATCACTTCCTCAAACACGAAGCGGTCGTTGCGGTAGGCCTCCTCCACGATCTCGTTGATGTTGACGCCTCGGTAGATCAGCTTGCCAGGGGTGGGGATCACATGTCCTTCCTGATCCTTTTTGTAGCCCACAACGTCACACACGTTGGTCAGGCCGGCCAGCACGCCGGTGCCGTCCGGGTTGCGCAGACCGCGCTTGACGCCCAGACGCTCACTGGTCTCGGGGTCGATGTAGTTGTTGGCAATGTACTCCTCGCACAGGGTCCGCATCGTGGTGGGGTCCAGGGTCGCCACTTCTGCATGTGCAAAATTCACGGGGGATCTCTCCTTTCTTCCGGTTCCTATTTTTTACTTTCCCATACTTTCCTGCCATCCTCACTGATGGACATAATCTTATATTATCGCTTTTGTGCAGTAAATTCAAGCGCAATGTGTTCACTTTTCACCGGCTCGTGCCAAACGACTTTCATTTTTGCGGGCAGCGTTTTTTCGCAGGGTTTTGCAGGCAGGTCTTTTTATACTGGAGATAGAATCTTTTTCACGCTGCAAGGGAGATCCCGTTATGAAAAAAGCTTTTCTGCTGCTGTGCACCCTGCTCCTGGTGCTTGGATGCGCCCTGCCTCTGGCCGCCTACCACCTCACCCGCGCGGTGCTGGGGCCTGCCGTTTCCACGGTCCGCCTTCCGCTTTCGTCACCGGAGAGCACTGCTTCCGCCCCGGAAATCTCCGCTGCCTACGCCGGTGAAGCGGACCGGTTCCTGATTCAGGATGCCTCCACCGGGCAGGTGCTGGAGTTGTCCCGCCGGGAATATCTCATCGGCGCGGTAGCGGCCGAAATGCCGGTGAGCTGGCCGGACGAGGCCCTCAAGGCACAGGCCGTTGCCGCCCACAGCTACGCGCTGTACTGCCGCGACCATGCCGCACCGGACAGTATCGGCTGGCTGACGGCCGACCCGGCACGACGACAGGGCTGCCTGACTGACCCGGTGCTGCGCAGCTACTGGGGCACTGCCTATGAGACCAACTATGCCCGTCTGGCCGCGCTGGTGGACGAGGTGGAACATACCGTACTGCTCTGCGACGGTGCCCCTGCCTGTGCCAGCTATTTTGCCATCTCCAACGGCCGCACCGAGGCCAGCGAAAATGTCTGGGGCACCGCCCTGCCCTACCTTGTTTCGGTGGACAGCAGCACCGACCTTGCCGCCGACCATTACGAGTACGCCCTGACCTTTTCGGCACAGCAGACGGCACAGCAACTGGCTGCCCTGGGCCTCACCCCTGACCTTGCCGCCCCGGAGCAGTGGTTCGGCACCCCGGAGTACACCGCCGCCGGTTATGTTGCTGCCCTGCCCGTCTGCGGGCAGCGCATCACCGGTACGGCCCTGCGGCAGGCGCTGGGCCTGCGCAGCACCTGCTTCACGGTCCGGTATGAGAGCGGTGCGTTCTGTTTTACCACAAAAGGCTACGGCCATGGCGTGGGGCTCAGCCAGTGGGGTGCCAAGGCACTGGCCGAGCAGGGGCAGAACTTTGCCGACATCCTGGCCCATTACTACCCCGGAACTTCCCTGTCCGGATAAAAAAAGAGCCCATCTCCCGAAGGAGACAGGCTCTGTGAAATGCATGCAGAAGGGATCAACCAAACAGGCCGGACAGCCAGCCGAGGGTGCTCTGGATCGTTTCTTCCGCCGTGGCCGTAATGGTCTGGTCGGTAAGTTTGGTACCGTCGGGGTCCTGCACCGACCAATAGGTAGCGGTGCTGGTGGCGGCATCCGAAACGGTGAAGTCGCTGGCGAAGCAAAGGGTCTCGCCGCTGGACTCGGTCACGATGACCATGTAGGTGTAGCAGCCCGTGGGCAGCTCACCGAAGTGGATCTGGTCGTCCAGCGTCTTGAGGGAGAAGCTGGTTCCGCCCGCCTGGGCCTGTGCGGACTGCACGATCTTGTCGTTCTCGTCCAGGATGGCCACCTGCACACCTTCCAGCGTGCTGCCGGAGGTGCTGTTGGCGGTGCCGGTAAGGGCCATTCCGCTGCCGGTGTGCACATTGACCGGATAACGCATGCCTTCCAGCCGCAGGTCATCTGCCTGCAGGGCTGCGCCGTTGTGGTCGGCGCTCACATACCAGTAGCAGGACGCCTGTGCAATGGACACGCTGGAGCTGGTGAGCGGGATGCGGCCGGAAGAGATGTTCCCGGCCGGGTCGGAGCAGTAGAACACGCCGTTCGTATAATCGGTCAGCAACACGGCATGGGGCTGCGTGCGGTCGTACAGGACGATGCCTTCCGGGTGCTGAGCCAGCAGCTGGATGAGCAGCTGGGTCTTTTCCTGATGATTGGAGGGCAGGGTCGCATAGGCCACCTGCATCTCCCGGTATGTAAAGCTGTGGGCCAGACCATTGGACCAGGCCGTGGAGCGCACACTGTTTTCCGTCACATCCACCCAGTCGGTCCGTCCGTCAAAGTAAGCGCGGCGGCGCAGCATCATGGCAGCCGAAGCCAGCGTGCAGGTGCCGCCCCGGCTCTGCTTGAAGTAGAACCCGGCATCCACATTCAGGTCCACAGCCAGTGCTGCGGGCAGACAGGTGAGTGCAAACACGATGGTGAGCAGAATGCCCACCAGTTTTTTATGTGCGGTCGTTGGCGCTGCGGTATTCACGGTCTGGTCGCTCCTCCCTTTTCTGGCATCATTTTTCACGTTTCACTGCCATAAAGTATACCAGCCTGTAACCATTTTGTAAACAAAGGCAGTTATTTTTTCTCAGGATTGACACGTTTTCAAGGTTTTTGTTGGTAGAAATGCACAATTTCAAGTGCGATATTTTACACATCCTACAAAATTTTTGTGTTTTATTTCCGCCGTCGTTTCTCCTGTCGCACGCAAAAAAGCCGTCTGCCGCAGGCACAAAAAAAGAAAAGGTCCAACGACTTCTGTTGCGAAATCGTTGGACCTCTTGGTCCGAGTGGCGAGAATCGAACTCACGGCCTCTTGAACCCCATTCAAGCGCGCTACCAAAACTGCGCTACACCCGGATATCTGTAAGTGTTTATCGCTCACAGCTTGATTAGTATACCCGACTTCTCGCATTTTGTCAAGCACTTTTCGGCAACTTTTTTAAATTTCTTCGTCCGCATCCTCCTGCAAGGGCAGGGTCGGCTGGGCAATGGGCGGAAATTCCACCGTAGCCACAGCCACCGTAGCCACAGCCACCGCAAACACGCTCTCCGCACCCGCCGAAAGCAGAGCCTGTGCACAGGCGGCAGCCGTAGCACCGGTGGTGATCACATCGTCCACCAGCAGCACGCGGCGGCCCTCTATAAGGTCCGGGTCCTGCACGCGGAACGCACCGGCCACATTGGCCAGGCGCTGTTCAAAGGGCAGTCCTGCCTGCCGGTTCTTCCGGCGGGCAGGACCAAGCGCCTTTGTTTCCAGCGGAAGGTCCAGTGCCTCTGCCAGCGGCTGCGCCATGCGTTCCGGTACATTGTACCCGCGTCTGCGGCTGGACGCCGGTACCGGCACGATGCAGTCATAGCCGAGCCGGGCACCTTCCACCCGCTGAGGCACCGGTTCCGCGCCCCTCATCCGGACCTCGCTGCCAAAGGCAAGCTCTGCCAGCACCACGCCCAGCTCCACCGCCGTCCATGGTGCAGCCTGATACTTTGCCCGCAGGATGGCCCGCCGCACACAGCCCTCATACCGGAACGGTGCCGCTGCGCCGCTCAGGCCGCCCAGATAATGCTGCGATGCGTCCAGCCGGATGCCGGGCTTTCGGCGCAGCCGGTCCACTTCTTCCGCACAGTCCGGGCAGGTCCTTATGCTGCCCAGCACCGCATTGCAGAAGGGGCACCGACGCGGATAAAGCAGCTGCCGTACCCCGCGCAGTGCCCGGCGCGGGGCGCTGTAATAGCGCATCAGTCCTTCTTCACGGCCACGATTACGCGGACGCGCTTGCCCGCGGCGCAGCCAAAGTTGTCGTACCAGCCGGTGAGGTAGTAAGCGTCCGAGTTCACCTCGGCCAGCTTCGTGGCGTAATACTGGCCCTTGTACCACAGGTACACCTGGGCATTGTCCGCTACCTCATAGCGGGTGGAACCGGACAGCACTGACGCGGCACCCACCTTGTCGATCTTCATGGGCATCAGCTGCACCATGGCCTTCACCGAACCGTTCACTTCCTGCCGCACGGCCAGGCCGCCGGCCAGCACCGGGTATTTGATGGAGGTGGTGTAGCTGGTAAGCTGTCCATTGACATAGCACACATAGGTGGCACCGCCGCCCACATAGTTCAGGATGGTGCCATAAGGCTCCCCTACCACCTTAGCCAGCTGTTTGACGCCGATGCTCACCAGGGAGCCGGTGCTGCTGGTGACCTTATTCCACACGGTCTGGAGGATATCGCCGTTGATGACGCCCCACAGGATCTCGCTGGTGGTAGGCACCAGCACGCTCCGCAGGTCCTTCAGCACCTGGTTGGTCCCATCAGAGCCTTCGCCCTCAGAATCCCCTGCAGTGGCAGGGGTCTTGGTGGAGGGCAGGTTGGCGGCAATGTTGCGGATATCATCCAGCACACCGTACTTCCACAGGTCGCCGGTGACATCGTTGAGGATCAGCCGGTCGATCTCGCCGTTGTCGTTAAGCGTATAGTAGCGGACATTCAGCATGTTCAGTTTCGTCCCGGATAGGCGGCTGGGACGAACCGTCCCAGCCACACCCTCCGTAGTCGTATCCAAGATCTGCACGTCGTCTGCCAGCTTACGATCGCCCAGCATGGTGGCGTCTGCGCTCACCGTGCCGCTGATGGTCCGGTTTTCAATAGCGGTCACATTCTCGCCTTCCGGCGTCACGTCGATGCGCACCATCCAACCGGCGGGGTAGTTCAGGCTTTTGTCCACATTCACGGTGCGGGTGATGCCGTCGGTGCACATCACTGCTACGCGCTGCAGCACGTCGGCACCGTTGTCCTCCACAAGGGAGCGGGTGGCCGTCTGCACCACGCCGTAGAACACGCTGTCGGCCTCTTCGCCGGTGACCACATCCGCCACCTCATTGTCCATGCCCAGCAGCAGGGTGACCACTTCGCCCACGCCGCCGCCGTTCAAGGACGAGATCTTGGACGCCACCGCCGAGCTGCCCAGCTGATAGCTGGTACCGGCCACGGTCACCGCCGTGGGAGCGCTGGCGCTGGGCGAAACTGCTGTGATGCGGCCTGCGGCGCGGCGGGTATAGATCCATACCGTCTGCAGACTCTCGCTGTAATAATACACATCGTATTTGTTCAGTTCGCCGGACTCCGACACCTTGTCGTTGCGGTACACGCTCACCGGTGCAAAGGGCAGCTGGGTGCCCTCCGACGCCACAAAGGGTCCCTTCAGGCTGCTGAGCAGCACCGTGGAGGTGTCCACCTGACCATTTGCCACGGTAAAGCCCAGGGTGCTGCCATAGGCTCCGCCGGAGGCCGTGTTGGCCGTGAGGGCGTTGTACAGCAGCACAGCGCAGTCCTCGTAGGTCATGGTCTGGCCCTGGCTGCGAGCCAGCTGGTTCCGCAGGCCCAGTTCCTGAGCCTTGTTCAGCTGCGCCGCCGGGAAGGCACCGTTCAGATCTGTCATCTTATAGCCCAGCAGCTTGAGCACGGCCGTGCAGGCTTCTTCCAGCGTGACGGCGTTGTCCGGGCGGAAGGTGCCGTCCGTGTAGCCGTTCATCCAGCCCTGCTGCACCGCAATGCGGATATAGGGTGCCCACTGCGAAGAGCCGGGCACGTCCTTATACAGGGTGCCCACAGCCCCCTGGGAGGCTGCGCTCTCCCGGTACGCTGAGAACGCCACCAGCATGCGGGCAAAGGCCCCGCGGGTGACGGCGGCGTCCAGGCTGCCGGTCTGCCCGGCGTCTATACCGCCCAGCGTGATGGCCGTCTGCACGGCCGTGTTGCTGGCACTGCCCAGCGCAGCCGCCGGCATGGCCAGCATGGACACCGCCATGCTCACCGCCAGCAAAAGTGCGAGAAAACGTTTTTTCATAGGTATTCCCCTTTCTTCGGGCTCAGTCGTAACGCAGCGCCTCGATGGGATTGAGACGTGCCGCGCGCCGGGCCGGCAGATAGCCGAACAGCACGCCGATGCCCACCGAGATGCCAAAGGCCACCACGATGGAGTTGAACGACGGGCTCACCGTGATGGTGGTATCGCTCATGAACATGGGCAGCACCTTGTTGGCCGCCATGCTCACCGCATAGCCCAGTGCAATGCCTAAAACGCCGCCCAGCGCCGAGGTGGTGGCTGCTTCCACCACGAACTGCGCCAGAATGGTGCGCTCCTTGGCGCCCAGCGCCTTGCGGATGCCGATCTCACGGGTGCGCTCGGTCACCGACACCAGCATGATGTTCATGATGCCGATGCCGCCCACCAGCAGCGAGATGCTGGCAATGCCGGTAAGCACCACGATGACCATGTTGATCATCTTGTTCATTTCCTCCAGCCACTCGCTGGCGCTGTACACATAGTAGCCGTTTTCGGTCTTGAGGATCTTCTGCAGCTCCTCTTCCATCGTGGTTTTGGCCTCGTTGGCAAAGTTTTCGTCCGTCATCACAGCCGTGTAGTTATTCACCGCGCTCTGGCTGGAAAGCCGCATCACGGTGGTGTAGGGCAGGTAGACGCAGTCGTCGTCGCTGCCTTGCTGCATGGTGGGGTTGCTGACCTTGGCCGCCAGCACGCCCACAATGCGGAACTTGTTGGCACCGATTTTCAGCGTCTGCCCCACACCGTTGCCGCCAAAAGCCACCCGGTTCAGGTAATCGCCAATGATGCAGACCTGCTTGTTGTCCTGCATATCCATGTACTGCAGGCCGCGTCCCTGTGCGATCTGGTAATTTTTCATTTCGGTGTAGCTCTCGTCCACACCGCTGATGTTGGACCAGCGGTAACTGGTGGTGCCGATCTTCAGCGTACCGCTGGCTTTGCCGCTGAATTCGATCTGGGGCGACACTGCCTTGATCAGGTCGGAGTGCCGCTGGCAGATGTCGTACATATCGCCCACCGGTACGGTGCGGGAGCCGTAGCCCCAAACCTGAATGCTCAGGGTGTTGGTGCCCAGCGCGGAAAAACTATCCCGCATGCTCTTGGTCATACCGTTGCCCAGACCCACGATGACGATGACCGCCATCACGCCGATGATGATGCCCAGCATGGTCAGAAAGGTGCGCAGCTTGTTGCTCCACACGTTCTGGATGGCCTGCCGGAAGGTTTCAATGATCATGCCTGTTCCTCCTTTTCCGGCGTTTCGGCCAGCAGAGTGGGCTGCACCATGGCCTCCGGTGCGTGAGAGTCGCCGTCGTAGACCACCCTGCCGTCCTCCAGCCGGATGATGCGGTCGGCCTGCACGGCAATGGAGTTGTCGTGGGTGATCAGCACCACGGTATGTCCCTGCTTGTGCAGTTGCTGCAAAAGCCCCAGCACCTCGCGGCCGGTGTGGGAGTCCAGTGCACCGGTGGGCTCATCGGCCAGGATCACCGGCGGGTTGCGCACCAGTGCCCGCGCAATGGACACACGCTGCTGCTGGCCGCCGGAAAGCTGGTTGGGCCGGTTTTTCAGTTTGTCGCCCAGGCCCACCTGCTCCAATACCTCACGGGCACGGGCGTGCCGCTCGGCGCGGGAGACGCCCGCGTACACCAGCGGCACCTCCACGTTTTCCATCAGGTTCAGCCGGGGCAGCAGATTGTACTGCTGGAAGATGAAGCCCAGCATCTCGTTGCGGACCGCCGCCAGCTCGTTGCGGTTCATCTTACCCACGTCCCGGCCGTTGAGCCGGTACACCCCGTGGGTAGGCACGTCCAGACAGCCGATGATGTTCATGCAGGTGGACTTGCCGGAGCCGGACTGGCCCACGATGGCCACGAACTCGCCTTTGTCGATCTTCATGGTAATGTGGTCTGCGGCCTTTACCGTGGTGTCGCCCATCTGGTAATACTTGCAGACCTCTTCAAATTCGATCAGAGCGCTCATGCATTCCTCCGTGTCAGGTCAGGATCACGCCGTCGGCCTCGCCGATCACTTCGCCGTCATTTCCGGCGTCCACCGGCTCGTCAACGGCCGGTTCCTCGGTCACGGTGCTTTCTGCACCTTCCCCATCGGCCGTGCCGTCGGTGGTCTCGCCGCCCGTCGTGTCGGTGGTGCCGTCGGTCATGTACTCATAACCGCCGTTGTCGTAATAGGTATCGCTGCTCACCGAGCTGGGGTCGTAGCCCACGGTGTCCTGCGCGGTCAGGCCGCTGACAACCTGGGTGTAATCGCTGTCACTGACGCCCAGCTTGACCTTGACGTACACAAAGCCGTCCGGTGCGACCATGTCCGGGTCTGCGTTGACCGCACTGGGAGAGTCCTGGGTCACCAGCACATAGCTGCCGCGCACCACGGCTGCGTTGGGCACCGCCAGTGCGTTCTTGGCCTGGGCCACCACGATCTCCGCGTTGGCGTTCATGCCGGGGCGCAGGCCGTCGGTCTCGTCGATGCGCACGGTGACCGGGTAGGTGGTGGTGCCGCCGCTGGTGTCGCCCTTCATGGACACGCGGGTCACAACGCCCTCATAGGTCCTGTCCTGCACGGCGTCGGCGGTGACCTGCACGGTCTGCCCCACCGACAGGCTGCTGACCTGCAGCTCATCCACATTGATGGTCATTTCCAGGTAGCTCAGATCGTAGATGGTGCACAAGTCGCTGCTCGTGCTCAGGGCATCGCCCACCTTGGCGGCCTTTTCGATGATGGTGCCTCTGATGGGCGAGGTGATGGTGTAGTTGTTCATGGTGTCCTGGGTGCTCTGCATGGACAGCTCGGCCCCACGCAGGGTCTCGGAGGCAGACTGGATGGACTCGCTCAGGTCGTCACCGCTGATCTGCAGCACGATGTCGTCCTTATTCACGCTGTCGCCCTCGCGTGCATGGATGGCGGTGACCGTACCGGCGGCCAGCGTCGTCAGGGTGCGCTCAGCCTGATACTGGAAGGTGGCCGCGCCGATGGAGCTCACGCCGTTCACGGTAGCGGTGGCCGCCTGGGCGGTGGTCAGGCCGCCTGCATTGCGCACCGAGATGGTCACGGTGCGGGTGAGCAGGTTGCCGGTGCTCAGAGTATCGGTGCCGGTGACGGCGGTAATGGTGCCGGTCAGGGTCTCAAAGGTACCGTCCAGCGTCACATCCGCGCTCTGCCCCACCGAGAAACCGGCTGCGTCTGCCGCCGGGAACTCCAGTGCCAGTGTCATCTTGGAGTTGTCGCGGATCACGGCCACTTCCTGGCCGCTGGTCACCTCGTCGCCCTTGGCGACCTTCAGGCTGCTCACGACACCGGCCACTTCCGCGCGCACATACTGGCGGTCCACCGTCTTGTCGTAGTTGCGCTGGGCCTGCTGCAGGGTGATGCCCGCCTGCTCCACCTTGGTGGTAGCGTCGGAGGAGTCCACGGTGTAGAGCACATCGCCCTCTTCCACGTTGTCGCCTTCCTCAAAGCTGCAGGTCAGCACCTTGCCGGACACCAGCGACTTGACATTATAAGTATTCGCCGGCTTCAGGGTGCCGGTGCCGCTCAGGGCATTGACGAGGTCCCGCTGTTCCGGCGCGGTCTCCACATAGCTGGTATCCACGCTGGCAGGCTTGTCGGCCTTGGGCTTGAGCAGCCACACACCGCCCAGCACGGCCACGCAGGCCACCGGGACCAGCCACTTCCAGTTCTTTTTCAGGAACCCGGCTGCTCCGGCACCGGCCGTTTTCCCCACCTGCGGCGCTCCCGCAGCGTTCTGCTCGGTTTTCTTTTTCATAGATCCTCCTAAAAATGAGCAGGCGGCACTCCCGCCTGCAGGCATCCGGTTTACGGTTCAGTTGATTGTAGTGTAGCGCATTTTGGGGCAATACACAAGCGTCCAAATTTCGTACATCCATCTTTTCAACAAAATTTAACAAAGCCGGGGCACACCCGCAGGCATGCTCCGGCTTTTCCGGATTTTCTTCGGTTTTATACGCGCACCATATCGGGGGTGATCTCTGCCAGACTGTGAGCACCGCACATCTGCATGGTGTCGGCCAGTTCCCCGGCCAGCTTGTCGATGTAGCACTTCACGCCTTCCTCGCCGCCGCCGTACACGGCCGTGACAAAGGGGCGGCAGATCAGCACGCCATCGGCGCCCAGGGCCAGAGCCTTGAACACATCCACACCGGTGCGGATGCCGCCGTCCACCAGGATCTTCACGCCGGTGCCCTTGAGGGCTGCAGCGATCTCCGGCAGGACTTCAGCGGTGGCGGGGCACTGGTCCAGCACACGGCCGCCGTGGTTGGACACCACGATGGCGGCGGCACCGGCCTCCCTGGCCTTCAAAGCACCCTTGACGGTCATCACACCCTTGACGATGAAGGGCCGCTCGGCCAGCTTCACGATTTCGGCCAGCTCTTCCACGCTCTTGCTGCCGGCCGGCGGGGTCATGTTCTTGAGGAAGGGCAGGCCTGCCGCATCCACGTCCATGGCCACGGCAAAGCAGCCGCTGGCCTTGGCCTGGGCCATCTTCTCCCGGATGGTGTCGATGTTCCAGGGCTTGATGGTGGGCACACCGCAGCCGCCCGCCGCACCGATGGCCTTGGTGGCCATCTCCATCACGGTGGGGTTGATGCCGTCACCGGTAAAGGCGGCAATGCCGTTCTCGGCGCAGGCGCGTACCAGCACGTCGTTATAGGTCATATCGGTGTAGGTCTCGGAGTAGTGCAGATTCACCGCACCCACCGGGCCTGCAAAGAAGGGGTATTTGAACTGCTTGCCAAACAGTTCAAGCGTGGTGTCCGGGGTACCGCCCTCACACAGGGTGTCCATGTTCACCCGGATGTCCGCCCACTTATTATAGTTGCGGATCGCCGTGTCGCCCACGCCCTTGGCACCGGGGCCGGGGATCTGGTTTTTGCAGGCCACGCCGTTGCACACCGGGCAGGCCTTGCAGTATTTGCCGATGCACTCCCGCGCATTGGCCAGCACTTCAGCATAGTTCATACAGAGTCCATCCTCCTTGTTTTCCATTTCTGCGGCAGGAAATGCCCTGCTGCTGCACTCTCTGCCCCCATCATAGCCTTGTTTTGGCTCCCCGTCAAGGGTTCTGCACACCTTTTGCCCGCCTCTTGTCATTTTGCAGTACGATGGTACGTCATTTTGAAAAAAGTCTGATCTTTTTCAAAAAAATCCTTGACAAAACAGCTGGTTTCAGGTATTATAGTGGAGCGCCAAGGGCACCCGCCCAAAGGCAGAACAAAAGATGTGGAAAGATGGCTGAGTTGGTCTAAGGCGCACGACTGGAAATCGTGTAACGTGTCAAAAGCGTTCTGGGGTTCGAATCCCCATCTTTCCGCCAGAAACCTGAAACAGAGATGTTTCAGGTTTTTTGTTTTATTCCAAAACGCTGTCCTTGACAATCGCCCTGCGTTCCGCTATGCTGAAAAAAAGATTTTCCTGAAGGAGGAACATTTTATGGCTGCATCCAAAAAGAAACGCACAGGTGCCCGCGCTGCGGTCGTGGTGGTGCTGTGCCTTGTGCTGGTGTGCGTAGTGGCCGCCGCCGTCGCGCTGGGGCTGGTGAGCCGCCGCGTGAAGAGCTTTGCCGGCGGAGCCAGCTTTTCGCTGGACTACCAGATCACTTCCACCGCTGCCGAAGAGCCCGCTTTATATAAGGTGCTGGCGCAGTTCGGCGGCACCTCCGGCCGGGTGGACGGCCAATATACGCCGGAAGACCTGCAGCTGGAGCTGTACCCGCAGGCCAGCGGCAGCAGCCAGCCCCTCACCCGCCTGTACATCAGCAAGGACGAGACGCTGTACGATGCCGGGCAGCTTTACCGCACCCTGCGCAGCAGCATCACCGACAACTATCCGCTGGCCGGTGTGCTGATTCCGGAATGGAATATGGGCAGCTATATCTCCCAGACCCAGCTGGCCAGCCTGCTGGGCGTGGATGATACCGCCACCAGTCTGCAGTCCATGAGCGACTTCCAGCTGGACCTGAAAAAGATCAAAAAGGTGCAGCCGGAAAATGCCAAAGCAGGCTACCTCTACTTCCGGCTGGAAACCGACGACACTGCCGCCGATCCCCCCGTTTTGACGCTGGGCGTGGAAAAGAGCGGCCTGCTGCGGGCTGCCTCCCCCGCCGTGCACATCCTGCTGGACATCCCGGCCCACGGCATCCACACCGAGCTCACCGGCACCGTGACCCCGGCAGCTCCGACTCTGACCACTCCCACCTCCCGCATGCAGGACAGCGACATTGCTTCGCTGGTACAGCTGCGCCAGACTGTCGAGAGCGTGGTGCAGTTCGTGCAGGGCGCTGCATCCGGCACGCAGAGCGCCTCCTGAACCTCCTTGATATGCAAAAACGGCAGACGCCTTGCAAAGCGTCTGCCGTTTTTTGATGCGTTTATCGGTCCAGGATGCGGCCGTCGGTGGAGATGGTCACCACCTGCCACGGCACGAACTTGCCGCTGTTTTTCAGAGCGGTCACGGCGGCGTGTTCCAGCCCGCCGCAGCAGGGCACCTCCATGCGCAGCACCGTCACGCTCCGGATGTCGTTGCTGCGGAAGATCTCGGTCAGCTTTTCGCTGTAGTCCACAGCATCCAGCTTGGGGCAGCCGATGAGGGTGATCTTGCCCTTCATGAACTCTTCGTGCACATTGGCGTAGGCGTAGGCGGTGCAGTCGGCTGCGATCAGGAGCTTTGCCCCGTCAAAATAGGGGGCGTTCACCGGCACCAGCTTGATCTGGCAGGGCCACTGGCGCAGCTGCGACGGCTGTGCTGCGGTGGGGGCAGCAGGTGCGCTTTCCTCCCGGCGGAACTGGCGCATGGCGCTGCCCGGGCAGCCGTGGAAGGCCGGTTTTGCAGCCTGTGCCGCCTTTTTCTGCTTGTTTTCCAGCACGGCCTGCTCGTCGTAGGCGGCTGCCTCGCGCTCTTCAAAGGTGATGGCACCGGTGGGGCAGCCGGGCAGGCAGTCGCCAAAGCCGTCGCAGTAGTCGTCCCGCATGAGCTTTGCCTTGCCGTTCACCAGACCGATGGCACCCTCGTGGCAGGCGGTGACGCAGGCCCCGCAGCCGTTGCATTTTTCTTCGTCTATATGAATGATTTTCCGGATCATAGAAAAGCCTCCTTGTGTTTGTGCTTTGAGTATACTATAATCAGGGCAGACCTTCGGTTGTTATAACCACGAAAGTGAGGCTTTTTTTATGAGACCCGTTGCATCCCCGCTGTTTCAGGGCCTGTCGGCAGAGGAGTGGGCTGCACTGGAGCAGTCCGGCTGCCTGCGCACGAAGAGCTACCCCCGGCACGCCGTCATTTTTCATGCCGGAGAGCAAGTGCATGCTCTGGGCGTGGTGCTGCGCGGCACCGTCCACATCGAAAATCTCGACCTGTGGGGCAGTAAGAGCATCCTGAGCAGCATTTCTGCCGGGCAGGCCTTTGCCGAGACCTACGCGCTGTGCGGCTACGTGATGATGGTGGACGCCGTGGCCGCCGAAGAGTGCGAAGTGCTGTTCGTGAACATTTCCGCCTTTTCCGGCGGCGCACCCGGCACGGTGCACGAAAAGCTGCTGCGCAACCTGCTCACGGTGTCCATGCGCAAAAACCTGAGCCTTTCGCAGCGCATCTTCTGCACCACCCCCAAGACCGTGCGGGGCCGTCTGCTGACCTACTTTTCCGCACAGGCCGCCCGCAGCGGCAGTCTGCAGTTCGAGATCCCGTTCAACCGGCAGCAACTGGCCGACTACCTCAATCTGGACCGCAGCGCCCTCTCCAAGGAGCTGTGCAAGATGCGGGACGAGGGCCTGCTGACCTTTGAAAAGAACCGCTTTGCCCTGAACGAACTGCCGGAGTGAACCTCCCGCAAACGCAAGAAGCACCCGCCGGGTCCCACGATCCGACGGGTGCTTCTGGTTTTTACGGGTTCAGCCTTGCTCAATCTGCCTTTTTGGCAGGGGCCTTACGGGTGCGCTTGGGCTTTTCGGCCGGGGCGGCAGCTTCTGCGGCGGCTTCTGCCTTGGGTGCAGCCTTCTTCCGGGCAGTGGTCTTGCGGGGAGCCTTGGCGGGCTTCTCTGCTGCTTCCGCCTTTGCGGCGGGCTCCGTCTTCGGCTCTTCTGCCATTTCGGCAGCGGGCTGGGCGGTCACAGCCGGTTCCGCAGCGGCCTTTTTGGTGGTGCGGGGCTTGCGGGCGGCAGGCTTTTTGACCGGTGCCTTCTTCTCCTCTGCCGGGGCAACAGCCTCAGCGGCGGGTGCGGCTTCCACAGCAGGCTCAGCAGTCTTTTTAGCGGTGCGCTTTGCGCGGTCCTTCACCTCAGCGATGGTCCACAGCTGGTCGGCACCGGGCACTTCCTGCCAGATCTGCAGCACGGCACCTGCTTCGGCACCCATGCCCACGGTGTCCACGCACTTGCCGCCGGCCCAGGACGAGCGCAGGCGCACGGTGCCTTCCGGCGTGGGGCAGAGCTCCCACATCTGGGAGGTGCCGCCCACATCCTCCCACAGGTGCAGCCAGGTGCCGTTGGCGGTGCCGGTCATGGTCAGGTCCAGCAGCTTGCCGGAGGCGCGGTTGCGGATGCGGTACACGCCCTCGCCCACCCGGACAAAGCTCCACTCCTGTTCGGGCTTGTGGTCATACTTGCCCAGACGAACGGTGCCGCCGTCCTTGCTTGCTTCCACGGCCTGGATCACATTGCCGGTGTGGGCGGCAATGGTATAAAAACGATCGGCTTCGATCACGGTCTGTGCTACGGTTTTCATGCTTCAGTTCCTCCATCTGTCACGATGCCGGGCAGGGTCTGCCAACATCTTCCTGCCTAAATGATACCACATATCGTGATTTTCCACAAGCAATTCGACCTTTCTTTAGCAAATCATACAGAATCGCCGGTTCTTTCGGCGTCATTTTTGCCCCTTCGCACCGGTTTGCGAGCCGTTTTTTCACACGGTTCCCCTCTCGACTTTTTGCCGTACTTGCGTTATACTATGATGTTGCTGATTTCCGCCGTCCGCTTTTGGCGGCGGCTTTCCCTACTCCATCCCATTCAAGGAGGCTTTTTATGACAAGCGATGACCGCAGTGCGCTGCAGTTTCGCCGGATGACCGAGACGCCCATCCCGCAACTGGTCCTCAGCCTTGCTGCTCCCACCATTTTAAGTATGCTGATCACCAGCATTTACAATCTGGCCGACACCTTTTTTGTAGGCCAGATCTCCACCAGCGCGTCCGGTGCCGTGGGCGTTGTTTCCAGCCTGATGGCCATCATCCAGGCGCTGGGCTTTATGCTGGGCCACGGGGCCGGCACCATCATCAGCCGCAGCCTGGGCAGCCGCGACACCACCGCCGCCACCCGGTTTGCGTCCACCAGCTTTTTCACGGCTCTGGTGTTTGGCGTGGTGCTGGCCGTGGCGGGCCTTGGCACCCTGCCCCACTTCATGATGCTGCTGGGCAGCACCGAGACCATCCTGCCCCACGCCTGCGCCTACGCGCGGCCCATCCTCATTGCCGCTCCGCTGATGATCTCCAGCCTGGTGATGAACAACATCCTGCGCTATGAGGGCAAAGCCAGCTTTGCCATGATCGGTCTGGTCACCGGCGGCGTGTTGAACATCGCGCTGGATCCGCTGTTCATGTTCGTGTTCGGGCTGGGCACCGCCGGGGCCGGTATCGCCACCGCCCTGAGCCAGAGCATCAGCTTCTGCATCCTGCTGTCCATGTTCCTGCGGGGCAAAACGGTCAGCCAGTTCCGCCTTTCGGCCGTCACCCGCGAAGCCCGCGATTTCGGCCGCATCCTGCTGGGCGGTGCGCCCAGCTTTGGCCGTCAGGGCCTGAACAGCATCGGCGGCATGCTGCTGAACCTTGCCGCCCGCAGCTACGGCGACGCTGCCGTGGCCGGTATGAGCATCGTGTCCCGCATCTTCCTGTTCATCATCTCGGTGGCCATCGGCGTGGGACAGGGCCTGCAGCCGGTGGCATCCTTCAACTACGGTGCCCGCAAATACCGCCGGGTGCGGCAGGCTGCCATCTTCACCATTGAAGCGGCCTTCTGCATGCTGGTGGTGCTGGTGGGCCTGTGCTGGGTGAACGGCGATGCCCTCGTCCGTCTGTTCCGCGATGACCCCGCCGTCACCGCCGTGGCGCTGCCTGCCTTCCACTACCAGTGCCTGGCCATGCTGCTGCAGCCCATCATCGTGGTGGCCAACATGACCTTCCAGAGCGTGGGCGCGTCCGGCCGGGCCACCTTCCTGGCCTGCTGCCGACAGGGCGTGTTCTTCATCCCGCTCATCCTCATCCTGCCCCGCACCCACGGGCTGTTCGGCGTGGAGATCTGCCAGCCCATCGCGGATGTGCTCACCTTCCTGGTGTCCCTGCCCTTCCTGATTGCATTTCTGCAGCAGCTGGGCCGGATGGATGACGCCGAACAGAGCAAAACCGCGTCCTGAACTCCTGTCATAAATCTGTAACCATCAGCCGCGCATTTTCTGCAATGGAATGCGCGGCTGTTTCGTGTTCCAGATGAACCGGAACTTTCTTCCGGGTGCGTTTTTTCATTCCAGATAGTAGCATCTGCATTTTGCATTGCTTTTTGTATTGTTTTAAGAGGAGTGATTCCATGAAAAAGACCGTTTCCCGTCTGGGCAGTGCTGCCCTGTGCGTGACCCTGAGCCTTGCGCTGGGCTGCGGCTGCGCGGTAATGCCGCCTGCCTCCTCCGAGAAACCCGCTTCCTCGGCAGTGTCCGTTCCCACCGACGCCGAGGGCAAGCCCCTGTACGATGCCACCCGGCTGGACGACGGCCGCCTGCGCATCCTGTACGGCTACGACAACTCCGGCGACTGCCGCACCGTCCTGTGCGGCAGCAAGGTGCTGTACCAGTCTGCCCGCAGCGAAAACGTGAGCCTGCTGCAGGATATCGTGACCGGCGAAACGAACTACTGGTTCCGCACCTGGTCGGACTCCACCGGCCGGGGCGGCCGCCGCAGCGCCCTGTACGACAAGGACGGCAGCGAAGTGATGGCCTTTGACGGCGAGCAGAGCGCCACCATCCAGAACGGTCTGCTGGTGCTGCAGGAGAGCAGGATGGTCGGTGACCGCTACGATGTCGACTATGACAGCTACGGCACCTGCAGTGTCATCGACCTTGCCACCGGCGAGAGCCTGCCGGTGCCGGAGGGTGCCTACAGCTGCATCGTCTGCGGGGACGCACTGGTGTTCAACTGCTACGCCCGCCCGGCAGACCTTGCTGCAGACGAATGGGACGACGACCCCAGCCTGCACAGCTGGGTCACTGTCCAGCAGAAGAACGGCACCCAGACCTATGGGTCCTCCACCTCCACGGCCAGCCGCATTTCCTATGAGCCGGATGAACTGGACGACTGGGTGGAACTGGACATCTCCCATGCAGACGGCAGCCCGGTCGACCAGGTCCTGCACAACCCCGCCACCGGGGAGGGCCTGCGCGGCTACCGGCAGACCTGCGGCCACGGTACGGCAGCTTTCCTGACCCCAAGCGGCACCTATCAGCTGCGGGACCTGACCACCGAGGACCGGGGCGTGATTGCCGAATTCGACGCCCTGCCCAGCAACTATTTCCCGGGGTATGTGGTCACCTGGAACGTGGACAGTGACTATCGTTATTCCCTGCACGACCTTTCCACCGGGGCGGTCACACCGCTGTATGCTGTCAGCCTTGCCGGGAACCGCATCGCCCTGTATGCGCAGGACGGCAGCCTGAAGGTCTACGACACCGACACCGGAGCACTGCTCACCGACGTGAACGCCGGGACCATTGGGGACGATCAGCGCGTGACGCTGGACTGTGAAGAGGACGGCTTTGTCTGGATGGAGCTGCGGGATGCCGACAGCTATGAGATCGCTGCCATCCGGGTGTACGGCCCCGAAGGCCTCGTCTCCGACCTGAGCAGCCTGAATGAGACCTACAATTATCTGGGCTACCTCACCACCGATGCCAACGGCAGGCCGCTGTACTACGGCACCCGCAGCGTTCCCGGCAGCAGTTACGCCACCGGATGCGATGTACTGGACGAAACCGGCAACGTGGTGATGCAGGGCCTTGGCAGCTGCTACAGCTACTACGACAACAGCCTGAACGCCCTGCCGGACCATGTATTCGTGGCACGGCGTGGCTTCTATTACGGCTGGATGGACACCGACGGCAACTGGCTTTACTGCCAGAGCATTTTCTCGTCCGTCAATGCCGATGACGAACTCGGTTACTGAACCATGACAGGAGGTTTTTTCTGATGAAAAACACGAAAATTTCCCGCCGCAGCTTTCTGCTGGGTCTTGCCGCCTGCTCTGCCGCCGGGGTCCTGACGGCCTGCTCCGGCAGCAGCGAGCCTGCTTCGTCTGCTTCCACCGCCCCGGAACCCCCTGCTTCCTCGGCTGCCAGTGAGGTGACCGCCGCACCGTTCCTGACCGTGGAGGATTTCCCTGCCCTGGACGGCAGCACGGCCTGCATCCCCCTGATGGCGCAAATGCTGGCCGACACCACCGGCATGGACCTGGAAGAAGCCCAGAGCAGCATTTCGGTCAGCACCACCGCTTATGCCTGGGAGAGCTTTGGTCTGTACAACACCGACACCAAAATGCTGGTGGTGTACGAAGCCCCGGATTCCGTCAAGGAAGAGCTGGAGGCCGCCAACGTCCAGCTGGAGCAGAAGCCCATCGGCGTGGACGCACTGGTGTTCATCGTGAACGAGGACAACCCCGTGACCGACCTGACCCAGCAGCAGCTGCGGGACATCTACGCCGGAAAGATCACCAACTGGAAGGACGTGGGCGGTCAGGATCTGGACATCGTGGCCTTCCAGCGCCGGTCTGACTCCGGCAGCCAGACCCTGTTCCAGAAGCTGCTCATTCAGGGCGGCGAACTGATGGACCCGCCCACCGAGCTGGCCCCCACCGCCATGGGCGAACTGGTGGACAGCCTTGCCGCCTACAACAACTCCGCCAACGCCATCGGCTTTTCGGTGTACTACTACATCGACCAGATGTACTCCCAGCCCGGTCTGCGGCTGCTGAGTGTGGACGGCGTGATGCCCTCCAACGACACACTGGCCGACGGCAGCTATCCCCTCTGCAACGACTTCTACGCCGTCATCCGTCCGGATGCCGCCGCCGACAGCCCGGAGCGCCAGCTCTACGACTGGCTGGACACCGAGGCCGGGCAGGCCTGCATCAAAAAGGCCGGCTATGTGCCTGCCGGCAGTGCAGCCGCCAACGGCTGAATCCCTGCCATAACCTGCACCGTTTGAATTGACACGCTTTCATCCTTCTGCTACAATAATGTCAAAGATTTGTCGAATCTTCTACAGCAGAATGCCGAAAGGACGGTCTTGTTATGGAACATCCCGCTTCGCATGTGGAAAGCCACTGGCGCACCCAGCTGCGCAACCACATCATTCAGGCGTCCAGCCTGCTGGAGATCCTGCTCTCCGGGCTGGTGCTCATTGGTCTGCTGCTCAGCGCCGTGCCGCTCATCCGGTGGATGCCCGGCCTGCTGATCGACGGCAACGAGGTGGAGATCCGCACCTTTCTGGAGCGCAGTCTGGACATCGTGATCGGTATCGAGTTCATCAAGATGCTGGCCAAGCACAGCCCCGGCAGCAGTCTGGAAGTGCTGCTCTACGCCATTGCCCGCCATCTGGTGGTGGGCCATGACTCGGCGCTGGAAAACCTGCTCAGTGTGGGTGCCATCGCCCTCATCTTCATCGTGCGCAAATACTTCTTTGTGCCCGCCTTTGGTGCCCATCTGCCGGACGGCCACCTCGCTCCGGACCTTTCGCCCGCGCAAAGCGGCATCCACTGGCTGCACCCCGAACCGGAAACAGAACCGGGCGAGGACGACGAATAACCTTACAAAAAGAAAAACAGGCGGTGCCGCACAGCATTGTGTGCAGGCACCGCCTGTTTCATTGTTTGATTTTACTGTTTGCCGTGGCGGCCAAAGCGGTATTCCTTGCCGTCGCGGATGCGCTGGATGTTGGAGCGATGCATATAGATGACCATGGCAGCCATGATGACAGAGCCCACCAGACAGATGAGCAGGTCCTGTACGGCATAGCCACGCAGCAGGCAGTAGCCCAGCGTCAACAACGGATAAGCCGCCGCCATGGTCACACTGCCCAGCGACACCATACCGGTGGGCAGCAGGCAGGCCAGAAAGATCAGGGCCAGGAACGGCAGCAGCACCGGCTGGATGGCCAGAATGGCTCCACCGGCCACCAGCACGCCCTTGCCGCCCTTGAAGCCGAAATACAGGGGCTTAAGGTGGCCCACCACCGCCAGGATGGCGGCCAGATACACGCCCAGCCAGGCCGAGAGGCCGGCGTCGGCGGGCAGGAAGTGGAACAGCCAGCGGCCGATGCACACGGCAGCTACCCCCTTGAGCACGTCACCGGCGGCCGTGAGGGCCGCGGCTTTCTTGCCAAAGGTGCGCAGCATGTTGGTCATACCGGCAGCGCCGCTGCCGTGGTTGCGCACGTCATCGTGATACACAAATTTGCTGATGAGGATGCCGGTGTCCACACTGCCCAGCAGGTAAGCCTGCGCAGCCGTGAGCACGGCGATGAGGATGGTTTGCATCATAACGGAACCCGGATGCCTCCTTCGGGGCGCTTACACGTCCTTGGCACCCACTTCGCCGGAGCCGCGCTCCCGCACGACCAGACGGATGGGGGTGTGTTCCAGGCCAAAGTTCTCGCGGATCTGGTTGATGAGATACCGCTGATAGCTGAAGTGGAACAGGTGTTTTGCGTTCACAAAGGCCACAAACGTGGGCGGGCGGGTAGAAGCCTGGGTCAGGTAGAAGATCTTCAGGCGGCGGCCCTTGTCACTGGGCGGCTGCATGCGGGCCGTGGCACGGGCCAGCATCTCGTTCAGCACGCCGGTGGGCACGCGGGCACCGTTCTGTGCGTCCACGTCGCGGATCAGCTGCATCAGCTTGTTCACGTTGTAGCCAGTCTGGGCCGAAATGAAGATGATGGGGGCGTAGCCCATGAAGCTGAAGTCCTCGGCATAGCCGCGGCGCTGCTGCTCCATGGTGTTGGTCTCCTTGCCTTCCACGGCGTCCCACTTGTTCACCACGATGATACAGGCCTTGCCCTGGTCATGGGCATAACCGGCCACCTTGCTGTCCTGCTCGGTAAAGCCGACGGTGGCATCCACCAGGATCAGGGCCACACGGCTGCGCTCCACGGCAGCCAGGGCGCGCACCACCATATACCGCTCCAGACCGTCGGTGATGTTGCTGCGCTTGCGCAGACCAGCGGTGTCGGTAAAGATGAACTTGCCGTAGGCATTGTCCACCGGGGTATCGATGGCATCGCGGGTGGTACCGGCCTCATTGGCCACGATCATGCGGTTCTCGCCCAGGATGCGGTTGGTCAGGCTGGACTTGCCCACGTTGGGGCGGCCGATGATGGCCACCGGGATGCGGTCCTCTTCCACCACCGTTTCGCTGAAGTCCAGGTGTGCGCACACGGCATCCAGCAGGTCGCCGGTGCCGTGACCGTGCACGGACGAGATGGGCATCACCTCGTCAAAGCCCAGGTTGTAGAACTCGTACAGCTCCATGGGGGCCTCGCCCACCTTGTCGCACTTGTTCACGGCCAGGATGATGGGCTTGTGGCTGCGGCGCAGCATGTGGGCCACATCCTCGTCGGCAGCGGTCAGGCCGTCGCGCACATCCACTACCATGATGATGCAGTCGGCAGTGTCAATGGCGATCTGGGCCTGCTCGCGCATATGGGCCAGAATGCCCTCGGTGGCCTTGGGCTCAATGCCGCCGGTGTCCACCAGCAAAAATTCGTGGCCGTTCCACTCGCAGTTGGCAAAGATACGGTCGCGGGTGATGCCCGGGGTATCTTCCACGATGGCCAGACGCTGGCCGCACAGTTTGTTGAACAGGGTAGACTTGCCCACGTTGGGGCGGCCCACCACTGCTACGATCGGTTTGCTCATGGGGGTTCCTCCTTTCTTGTAGCAAGACCCTCTCAGTCACGGCTCACGCCGTGCCAGCTCTCCCGAAAGGGAGAGCTTTTTGATGCGTTGCGGGAAAGCAGCTCAGACCTCGCCCTTCGGGAGAGGCGGCATTGCGCAGCGATGACGGAGAGGGTTCTTTTTTATCGCTTTCTTCTTGCGATGTGCAGTCCGCTGCGCAGCAGGGCCCGGGCCTCGTCGCCGCCGCCCACGGGCAGCACCTCGACCTTCACGCCCAGACGCTCGCCCAGCTGGGTGATCGTCACATCGTCCAAAAAGGTATCTTTCTCTTCGCGCAGCATCACAGCGGGCACGCCCAGCGTACCGCTGGTCAGTTTGCCCTCACACTGGGCGATGATGTCGGTGGCCGTTACAAGGCCCGCCACGCCCACGTTGCCGCCAAAGAACTTGTTCTGGATGGGGTGCACGGTCACCTCGATCATAGGGTACTGGCGGTGCAGCTCTTCCATCATCTCAATGATGAGGGGGGCTGCCATGGTGCCGGTGACCACATCCAGCTTTTTAGTGCCGTAAATGCGGTGGGGCTTGTCCAGTTCGGCCAAAAATTCCTGCCGGAACAGGCTCATCATGCCCACGCCGTTTTCCAGCTGGTCGTAGTCCTCGTAGAATTCCGGGTCCGGGATGGGACGCCCGGCCTTGAGATACCACTCATCGCTGGGGTAGATGATGCGCTTGCCGTGGCGGCGCTTGCACTCGTCGCCGAATTCTTCCAGAATGTCGATGACGGCGTCGCTGGTCTCGGCGTCGTAGGGGATCTGTTTGAACAGATTCTGACGGTAATCCGTCACACCGCAGGGCACCGCCGCCACGCTCTGCACCATGGGAGTCAGCTCCAGCAGATCGGTCAGGGTGCGGCGCAGCTCGTCGCCGTCGTTGATGCCGCGGCACAGCACCAGCTGGCAGTTCACGGCAATGCCGCCCTGCACCAACCGGGGCAGGTACTTGAGCACCTCGCCGCCGCGCTTGTTGGCCAGCATCCGCACGCGGAGCTGGGGGTTGGTGGTGTGCACCGAAATGTTGATGGGCGAGATGTGCATCTTGATGATGCGTTCGATCTCATGGTCCTGCATGTTGGTCATGGTGATGTAGTTGCCGAACAAAAAGCTCAGGCGCTCGTCATCATCCTTGAAATACAGGCTCTCGCGCATGCCGGGGGGCAGCTGGTCGATGAAGCAGAACATGCAGTGGTTGGAGCAGGAGTGCTTCTGGTCGCCCAGATAGGTCTTGAAGTCACAGCCAAAGGGTCCGCGCTCCGTGCGCTGCACATTCCATTCCCGGATGCCGTCGGCCACCTTTGCTTTCAGGTGAAAGCTGGAGCTGTCGGTATAAAAATCGTAATCCAGCGAGTCGTTCAGCTCGTTTTCATCCACGGCCAGCAGCTCGTCACCGGGCGCAAGGCCCAGCGCCTCGGCTTCGCTGCCCGGTTCCACACGCTCGATTTTGATCGCCAACGCATCCACCTCCTTTGTTCAGACAGAACAAGAAGGGGAAGGCATCGCGCCCTCCCCTTCTGTACATAACACCATTATGCCACCAATTACGCGCAAATTAGGCCTTCTTGATGACTTCCTCGCCCTTGTAGTAACCGCAGTTGCCACATGCCTGGTGGGGGAGCTTCAGAGAGCCGCAGTTGCTGCACTTGACCAGTGCGGGGGCCTCCAGCTTCCAAACATTGCTGCGACGCTTGTCGCGGCGGGCCTTGGAAAGATGTCTCTTAGGTACTGCCATATTTTTGCACCTCCTTGATGGGTTTATCAGTTCAGCAGTGATTTAAGGATTGCGAGCCTTGTGTCTACGGGAGCTTCGGCATGCTCTGCCGGCTGGCAGGTGCACTCCGCCTTCTTTTTGCCGCACACGGGGCAAAGCCCGGCGCAGTCGGCACTGCAAAGCAGCACCGTGGGAATCTGGAACATAAACTCCTGATTGAGCCATTCATCTACATCCAGATGTCCTTTTTCGTCCAGCGGAAGGTCAAAATCCGGGTCATCCAGATCCCGTTCCTTTACCGTCCACTCCGTATCGACCGTCTCCTCCCGAATGACCGGGTCCAGACAGCGGGCGCACTCTCCGTGCACCGATGCGTTTGCCCGCAGTGTCATCCGGACCTCGTCGCCGTCCGTCTCCGCTTCAAAAACAACGGTGACCGGCTGCGGGATCCTTGCCCCGGCATAATCATGTGCAGATAAATCACACTGAAACTCTGCATGATAGGGTTGTCTGCCGGTGGCGATAAACTTTCTCAGGTCAAATTGCATAGTACACCTCTAAAAGGCTGCTTTGTTAGTATAGCGCCAACAAAGGCCTTTGTCAACACCAAAACAGGCAGAAAACCGAAAAAATTTCAAATTTTTCGGTCTCCTGCCTGTTGTAAGCCTACCGTTCGGAACTTACAGGTACTTCTTCACGTTGTGGGGCAGGGCAGCCTCGTCAGCACTGACGGTGACGGTGACCTTGACGGAGTCGCCCGCAATGGCAGCCATCTCATCCAGCACAACGCCCAGACGGTTGATGTCGTGGTCCAGCACCTTCAGGATGCCGTCGATGTACAGGTCGGTGATATCGTAGTTGCTTG
>OGIO01000392.1_pt1 | contig 55835 bp, 57 predicted proteins | sample 1571841 | NCBI WGS metagenome assembly OGIO01 (sample SAMEA2582111, study PRJEB24529) | metagenome | biome: Human gut stool | place: China | collected 2011
CTGCGACCTCTTGATCCCAAATCAAGCGCTCTAGCCAAGCTGAGCCACACCCCGGCATTCATGCCGTACTGCTTAAGTTTTTTGTTTCTCTGTTTCCTTATCTCTCGCAGCGACATGATGTATTATATATCATGCCTACCATTTTGTCAACACTTTTTTGAAACTTTTTTTGTTTTTTTTCAAAATACTTGTTTTTCCTTTAAAATCAAGGCTTTTCGGCATTTATTCTATATGGTTCTACAAATTTTTTTTAATTCTTTCAAAAAAGATCCCGAAAACTTTTCTGGAAAAATTTCATTTTTCCTCTGTCATCCAGTTTCATAATGGCATAAGTTGGTTCAAAACTGACCTGACGAGGTTTGGATATACTTCCAGGATTCAGGAACGTAATTCCATCCTCCTCCTGAAGATACGGCATATGGGAATGTCCAAATATTACAATCTGGGCATTCCTCTCTTTTGCTGCAGCTTTGAGCCTGTCCATTTCAAACGGAACATAATAGCGGTGTCCATGCGTAATAAATACCCTGTACTTTCCTATCTCTGTAACGATTTCCTGCTGCAAATCCGACCCCCAGTCATTATTTCCAGCTACCATACATACCGGGCATCCTGCTGCTGCCCGGATATAATCCTCATCCCGTTCTACATCACCACAGTGTATCAGCATGTCAACTGGCTGTTCTTTTTCCAGAACTACATCAAATTTATCTGTATAACCATGTGTATCACTAACTACTAAAATTTTCATATCCTAATTTTTCCTTCATTAATTGCAATGCTTTCCCTCTGTGACTAATCCGGTTCTTCATTTCCGGCTGCATTTCTCCTGTTGTCATACCATATTCCGGCACATAAAGCAGCGGATCATAACCAAATCCGTTTGTTCCCTTTTCTTCAAAACCAATCAGGCCCTCTATTGTACCGCGTGTTGTTGCCACTCTGCCATCCGGAAATGCTGCAGCTATGGCACAGACAAATCTTGCACTTCTTTCATCTCCTTTTGCATCTTTCAGATTATCCAGGATTGCCTGATTCTTGACAGAATACGGAGTATCCTCTCCTAAATATCTTGCAGAGTATACTCCCGGTGCCTTGTCCATATAGTCAACTTCCAGTCCGGAATCATCTGCCAAAACCATCTCTCCGGTAAGCTTACAGATTGCTTTTGCCTTGATAATTGCATTTTCTTCAAATGTTGTTCCATTTTCTTCTATATCCACCTTAATTCCGGCATCCTTTAATGATAAGAGTTCCACATTCAGATCTGACAATATCATCCTGATTTCTTTCATTTTGCCTTCATTTGTTGTTGCAAATATAATCTTTTTTTTCTCACTCATTATGACATCCTTACACCTTTCTTATCTCTTTGTATAACATTTTAAACATAAATTACATGCATAGGTTGATTCCGTATTTACCCATTCCTGACCATCTGCACTGACATATCCTTCTCCATCTGTAATATTGACAGTTTTTGTATAGTAATCGCTGCTGTATTCTACTGCCACCGGTTTCTTTTCATTCGGTGTCTTTATCTTTACTACTACTGCAAATTTCTGTCCGGCTTCAATTTTTACCATTTCATCAAAATCCACCGTATAATAGCCTTCATTTACAAAGCTTCCGGATACAACCTTTTTCAACCCCTGCTTCAATGAAGATGAATCCGTAAAATTCTCACAAACATAGATTTCATACTGCGTATCCACTCCGGTCGCATAAAAACCTGCCGCGCTTAAAAATTCTGCCTGCTCAGCGGTGTATACATTGGAAAACCAGGCATCTTCTTTTTCATAGCCAAGTTTTCCCACCCATCCGCATAAATCAGACTGATATATCTGGGCATAGTTATCGGTATTATCCACTCTTGTATACACAATATTATGCATACCGATATTAGAATCATAATATGATACATAGAAAATTCCATTATCGCCAAATTTTGTTCCCCAACTGTTCTGGCAGATAAATGCTCCATCACTTTCAATATCTGCACGGAAATTTTCTTTCGGATAATTATCATCCCATCCGATAATTACAACATCATGATTTGGCTTCTCAGTACCTACATAACAGTAGGAATTCGTCTTTTCGTTATAATATTTGGAATAATCAAATGTATTTTGCATAATTGTATACAGTGAAGTCTGTACTCCTCCATATTTATACACCATTTCCTTTATCTTCTGCAGGTCTTTGGATTCTAACATCTGTATTTCCTGCACATGCTTTACTGCCTGCAAATCCGGATTTGTCTCACCATCTCCATATGGATCATCGGCTTCCAGCACCGGTCCCTGCCATGCCAGCAGATATGCTGTTGACATCGTAGAAGATCCGCCTTCGTACTGTTCCAAATTAAAGGAATTATTCAAAGACATATGATCCGCCGAAAAATAATAATTTTCTTCTGGCATCAGAGATGTCTCCAGTGCAGTAAGTGCCGCTGTTGCCCAGCATGTCCCAAGATTTCCCTGCTTTCGTACTACGGTATTCTTCTGCTTATCCACATAACTATAACGATAGGGCAGAATACTGCTTTCCGGATTATTATTAATAATCGTTGCAACATTGGTATTAATATCCCAATTACAGGTATATCCCAGTCCTTTTACGGCTGCATCAATCGGAACATATAATGTGTCATCCTTAAACACCAGTGCGGTTTCCAGCACATATTTCGTGTTGTTTACCGTCATCTCCGAACTTCCGACATTGAGTTCCATTTCCACTGTTGCTTTCTCGATCGTGAGCCTGCTGCCATCATACAGATTGACTGCACAGTTAAACAAATCGCGGTATTGCTTATATGGTATCATCAGAATCATGGATGTATCCATATAAATCCCCTGTTTCTTTGCATTTACCTCAATGCCATCTATATACAGTGTAAAATCACTGTTATTTACACTATAGGAGATGGTGCTTTTCCATTCATCCGCCAGATTTTCCATCTCATATCCCTGGGCAATATATTCTGTCTTTGTTATGCCCCGGAACGCAAAATACCCAAGGGTAAAAATAAAAATCATTATAAAAAAATAGTAAACCCTGTTTTTCATTATTTTCCTCCGGCTTTACCAAAGCCTGTCAATGTCTAAATATATGTTGCCTATTTCTGTTTTTGCGTCTTTTTAGGCGGTTTTTTCCCTAAAAACTGATAATAATATGTTTTTATCATTCCATTATATATTTTCCGGTTCTTATCTGCCTTACGTCCCATGTATTTCTCTGCTTCTTCATAAGAAGTTATGATGTATGCAGACCAGTCGTCCAGTGCTGCAAATCTTTCTCCGATTGTTTTATACAGCTGTGGCAGTGCAGATTTTTCTTCCAATCGTTCTCCATACGGTGGATTCGTAATTAGAAATCCATATTTTTTGTTATGACTCAGATCCTTCACATCTCTCTGCTGAAAATGAATCCGTCCATCAACCCCTGCAAGTGCCGCATTCTGCCTTGCTATTTTTACCATATCCGGGTCAAGATCATATCCCTGGATATCCGTTTCACAGCTTAAATCGACCAGATCATTTGCCTCATCCAAAGCATCATACCATACTTTTTTCTTAATGATATTATCCCACTTTTCCGACAGGAATTCCCGGTTCATACCAGGTGCCATGTTAGCTGCCATCATCGCTGCTTCGATCGGAAATGTACCGCTTCCGCAAAACGGATCTACCAGAATCCGGTCTTTTTTCCATGGTGTAAGCATAATCAATGCTGCTGCCAGAGTTTCTGATATCGGTGCTTTTGAAGACAACTTGCGATATCCTCTTTTATGAAGTGATTCACCCGTTGTATCGATTCCTATAATAGCTTCATCCTTAAACAGAAATATTCTCACCGGGTATTCTGCCCCATCCTCTTTAAACCAGGAAATTTTATACTTTTCCTTCAGACATTCCACCATTGCTTTTTTTGCGATTCTCTGTATATCGGAAGGACTGAATAATTTACTCTTTATGGAAGATGCCTTTGTTACCCAGAATTTTCCGTTTTCCGGTATATATTCCTGCCAGTCAAGTACCTTTATTCCTTCAAAAAGCTCATCATAAGTAGTTGCCCTGAAACGGCCTGCCTGAATCATAATACGTTCTGCTGTTCTCAAAAAAATATTTGCCCGGCAGATCGCCTCATCATCTCCTTCAAAAGTTACTCTTCCATCCTCTACGGATGTAACTTCATAACCTAAATCTAAAATTTCCCTTTTCAGCACTGCCTCTAATCCAAAGTGGCAAGGTGCCATTAACTTATAAGTTTTCATATGTTCTCCAATATATTTTGTTTTCTCATTAGATTGTAAGTTTTCCTTATGCTTTTGTCAATTCTAATTTAACCAAAACCTTACTTTTTTTACTTTATTTTCCGTATCTATTCTATTATTTCCCTTATCTTTTTTATTTCTCTGTATCCGCCTATTACATTCTTTACCAGATAGCCATCTTCTGCCAGAATCCGTGCCATCCTTATGCTTTCTCCACCTCTGTCACAATACAGGATAACCCTCCGCTGACGGATATGTCCCATTCTTCCGTTCGTAATATCCTCCGTACTAACATGTATTGCATCGATTACATGTTCTCTCTGGTACTTTGGGAACTCTCTCAGGTCAATTATTTTATATCTGTCATCAAAGACAAACTCCTTTAACTGTGCCGCTGAAATATTTTCTATATACACTTTTTTCTCCATTTACCCTTTATATTATCTGACCGGATATCTTATCTTCCGGTGTTATATTATTATAATATGCGGACGTTTCCAGAGTTCTCCAGTATTCATGGATTTTTTCAAAAGTATTTTCCGACTGGATCCGGATATAATTTTTCTGCTGCAAAGAAAACCGGCACCCTCTGAGAACACAAAGGATGCCGGCTGAGATAAAGTAATACCTCGCGGGGGAGCCACGAGGTATTGAGGGGAGTATAAATAATTAATAAGGGGTTATAACATAAAAAGAAACATTTGAAGGGTTATTTCTTTTTACATAAGTATTCTAATACATAATGTCGAAAATTGCAAGTGTTTTTTTTAATATTTTTTAATTTTTTTAGCATACTACTATTTGTAACCACTAATATCGTTATTTGCAGCATCATCTGCAGCATAGGAGGATAATTATGTCTAAAAATTCTACTAACTCTACCCAGAACACTTACAAAAACAGCTCTAAAAACTCTGCCCGGAACATTTCACAGAATTCTGCTTCCGACTGCACAAATTCTTCAAAGAACCGTGCTGATAACTCATACAACTCTTCTAAAAATTCTGCAGATAATGATGCTTCTGACTGCAGATAATATTTTATCCCAAAAAGCAGGCGGCAAATGCCGCCCGCCTACATAGTCATGAAGCACAGCTTAGTCCGCACACCATCAGATGTTTCTTCTGTCTGTTACCGGTTCTCTATATATTTCCAAATCCATGCGGCAATCGCTGCCACTACAAGCAAAGGAAGTGCTATCCGGAATAAAACCCATGCTACCTTTGCAACCATCGAAATTAACACAATAATCAGTATAAGTGCTACCAGTATGCTGATAACCGCTTTCATTACCGTATTAAAATGCTCTAAATCAAAATCATCTTTTCTCATTTTTTACACCTCACTTTCTCCTCTTATTCAGGTCCTCTGCTTCCCTGCAATATGTCTTGCCACATAGACACCGCTTGCAGAAGCATGAGACAGGGAATGTGTTACTCCGCTGCAGTCCCCGATGACGAACAATCCTTCCCGGCTGGTTTCCAAATCATGATTGATTTCCACTTCCATATTATAGAATTTGACCTCAACACCATACAGCAGTGTATCATCATTCGCCGTTCCGGGAGCTATTTTATCCAATGCATAAATCATTTCTATAATTCCATCCAGAATTCGTTTCGGAATAACCAGACTCAAATCGCCCGGTGTTGCCGCCAGTGTCGGGGTAATAAATCCTTCTTCGATTCTCTGAACCGTACTTCTTCTTCCACGGACCAAATCCCCAAAACGCTGTACCATAACTCCTCCGCCCAGCATATTGGACAATCTGGCTATACTTTCACCATATTCGTTACTGTCTTTAAACGGCTCAGAAAAATGTTTCGATACAAGCAGTGCAAAATTCGTATTTTCCGTAAGCAGTTTCGGATCTGCATAACTATGTCCATTTACTGTAATGATTCCATTTGTATTCTCGTTTACCACTTCTCCACGCGGATTCATGCAGAATGTCCTCACCAGATCTTCAAATTTTTCCGTCCTGTATACAATTTTGCTTTCATATAATTCATCGGTCAGACGGGAAAATATTTCTGCCGGAAGTTCTACCCGGACACCAATATCGACCCGGTTTGATTTTGTTTCTATGTTCAAATCGCTGCAGACACTTTCCATCCATTTGCTTCCGCTTCGTCCCACGGAAATAATACATTGTCTGCCGAGATATTTTTCCTTTTCGGTAATAATCTCGTAGCCTTCATCCAGTGCCTGTACATGTACAGCCTTACAGTTAAATACAAATTCTACTTTATCTTTTAATTCTTCAAACAGATTATGAAGTACTACATAATTCACATCCGTCCCAAGATGACGTACCTGCGCATCCAGAAGGTGAAGCTTATTTTCCAGACATAATTTCTTTAATTCCGTATCTGCAGTAGAATATAGCTTTGTTCCTTCGCCGCCATATGCCATATTAATTTCATCGACATATCGCATAAGGTCAATGGCTTCTTCTTTGCCGATGTATTCATACAATGTTCCGCCAAACTGATTTGTAATATTATATTTTCCATCCGAAAATGCACCAGCTCCGCCAAAACCATTCATAATTGCACAGGTTTTGCAATTAATACAGCTCTTTACCTTCTTTCCATCGATCGGACATTTTCTTTTTTCCAGAGGATTTCCTTCCTCAAGCACTACGATTTTTAGTCCTTTATTTAATTTTATCAGTTCATATGCCGAATAAATTCCGCCCGGTCCTGCACCGATAATTACAACATCATACATTGTTTCAATTCCTCTTTTCCTGTCTGTTATTCTTCTTTTGTTTCAGCTTCCAGATAAAACGTACATTTATCTGCCTCTGAACCATCCGTTAATTTCAATACTTTTCCGGATGCATAGGTAATATACATTCCAGGAGCGGATATGCTCTCAAACGAAACACCTTCTCCAGCAAGTCCCTTTACTGTTTTAAATGTCTGTGCATCTGTCATTGTTCCGTTAAAATTCTGTGACAGTTTCAACAGTTTATTTACTGCCGTAATATATAATCCAGGCTTATTGTAAGATTCTATTGATACATATGATTTTTTTGACGAATCCGACTTTCCCGGTCTTATAATCCATCTCTGATCGCTTTCCTGACTACTTAAATCCATTCCAAGTGGCAGATTCACATATGGATAATTACTATCCAGGGACGAATTCACAAACATTGCATGGGAAAGCATCTGTCCATCTTTATTTTTTATCATGGTATATTTTGCATTAAGTCCGGCTGCATTTTCCTGTAATGCATCCACAATACCATTTTCCCTGATATTAAGTTCCTGTACAGATACTGCACGCCGGTATCCGCTCCCACCATCCAGAGAACCATTATGATATATAAAATATGTTTTTCCCTTAAAGTCAATAACTGCCATATGGTTTGTATTAGATGTTGCTGTCGGCTGCATAATCACACCACCAAATTTCCACTCTCCATAAAGCAAATCGTCTGTTGTCGCATATGCCATCTGTTCTCTCCATCCATACGCATAAAACAGATAATAATCGCCATAATAATTGCCCTGTTCATCCTGTCTGCGATAAATCCATGGAGCTTCCGTATATTCTTCCGGTACCTCCTTTTCCAGTATATCTGTACCAAATGTAATTTTTCCATCGCCATCAAGATCTTTCACAGAAATCATATCATTATTTAATTCACATATATAATTTTTTCCATTTCCCCAGCAAAGATATCTATGTTCCTCGCCCTGTTCATCCGCTTCAATCCAAACCGTCGGATCAATATCATTCCATGTCGAGCTCTCATTCGGTGTATCTGTTCCCCGTACAAGAGGATGACCGATATCTGTAAATCCACTTACCGGATTATCTGACACTGCAACTCCTATGGATTGTTTTCCCTCTGATGTGCTGTCCCAGGAGCAGAAGTAAAAATAATACATATCTTTTCCTTCTGAAAAATTATAATGCTTTATGGTCTGACCCGCCCATGCAGAATTCTTGTCAGCCCAGCTGATATCTTTGCAGGATAAAATTGTTCCCTCATATTTCCAGTTTTCCATATCATTTGATGAATAGCACATCCATTCCGGAATTACATAGGAATCCCCTGTAGATGTATCATGTCCTGTATACAGATAAACCGTGTCACCATCCACCAATGCTGCCGGATCTCCTCCGTATATCCGGTTTCCAGCAGCATCAAATCCTGTCACCGGGTTTCCTTTGATGCTTGCCTCAACTGAAATTTCTTCTTTTTCCTCTGTCTTATGTTTCCCGGTCAGATTATTTTCACATGATGTTAATACAGTAACCATTCCAGCTGTCATAAGACACATATACACTTTCTTTTGCATAATTGCTCCACCTAAACCTTCCTCATATGCCTTACTACTTTTACATTTTACCAATTATTCCGCATAATTGCAAGTTAATCACTGTATTTCAATGATATTAGTTATGTTTAATGAACCGTTATTGTACAAAAAAAGGACTGGCAATTTCCAGTCCTTTAAGCGTGCGTGAGAAGATTCGAACTCCCGACACCTTGGTCCGTAGCCAAGTGCTCTATCCAGCTGAGCTACACACACATTGTTCTTAACAACGATGTTATTTTACTCTTATTTTTGATTTTTGTCAAGTACTTTTTTAACTTTTTTATTTTTTTCTTGCTTTCTTATTCTTTATCGCATATAATCTTCTTTATTGTTTCTTTATTTAATTAAATCAAAGGAAAAGAAAGGACTACTATTTCTATGGATAACAAACAATTTTACAAAAGTGTATTTTTTTTGGTTCTGCCTATGGCATTGCAAAATCTGATTAACGTGGGAATTTCTTCCACAGATGTTATTATGCTTGGACGAATCGGCGAAAAAACGCTTTCCGGTGCATCTCTGGGCAGCCAGGTATTTTTTATCCTGAGCTTATTTCTCTTTGGTATTACTTCCGGCGGTGCCGTGCTTATCGCTCAGTATTGGGGAAAAGGTGATCTTCCTACCATTCAGAAAATATTTGGTATTGAAATGAAATATGCTTTGCTTGTCAGCTTTGTTTTTATGACCGCTACCTTTGCATTTGCAAATCCAATTATGCATATTTTCACAAATGATCCTGAGGTTGCCGCCGAAGGGGTCTCTTACCTGCATATCGTATGCTTCTCCTATGTATTATCTGCCATTACAATGGTATATCTGAATACAATGCGAAGCATGGAGCACGTTGTTATTGCAACCCTTGTTTACTTGTGTTCCCTGGTTACAAATATTGCTGCAAATTATATTTTTATATTTACACCTCTAAATATGGGAATCCGAGGTGCTGCCTGGGGAACTCTGATTGCACGTACTGTGGAATTACTTATTGTAATACTTTATGACAAAAAATATAACCCCACCTGCCAATTCCACTTTTCTTATTTCCGGCTGCATGATAAGCTAATATCCAAAGACTTTTCGCGATATTCGCTTCCTGTAATTGCCAATGAAGTTGCCTGGGGACTTGGTACTTCCTGTATTTCAGCAATTATAGGGCATCTGGGAAGTGCAGCCACGGCAGCCAATTCCGTAACGCAGGTTACAAGACAGCTGGCTATGGTCGTAACCTTTGGTATTGCAAATGCTACCGCCATTATGATCGGAAAAACCATTGGTGAAGGCAATCAGGAACGAGCCAGACAATATGGCCAGAAATTCCTTAAACTTGCTATTATAACTGGTTGTATCGGTGCAGTGATTGTCCTGATTATCCGGCCTTTGTCCATACATTTTATGGTTCTTACGCCGCTTGCCAGTGAATATCTCTCAAAAATGATGCTTGTCATGAGCTATTTCGTTATCGGCCAGGCAATTAATACAGTTCTCGTTGTGGGAGTTTTCCGTGCCGGCGGCGATACCCGTTTCGGACTTTTTTTAGATACTTCGTTTATGTGGGGAATTTCCATTTTGCTTGGCTTCATTGCTGCGTTTGCCTTAAAACTGCCAGTAATCATCGTATATATAATTCTGTTAAGTGATGAAATTTTAAAAATTCCTGTTTGTATTTACCGCTACCAATCTCTGAAATGGCTCAAAAACATTACGAAATAGTTTAAAAATGGACAATTCCTGACATCGGGAAATGTCCATTTTTAAATTCCAAACATTTCTTTAAAAATCCTGGTTCCACTTTCTGTTTTAAATATTCTTTTACAAACTTTCCTGCAATTTTCTTCTGACTCTGCATCTTCGTACATATTTACAATAAAATCAGCTTCAACAAGAATCTGATAATCCATTCCTTCTATTTGATCATAGGAATGGTGATGTCCTACTAAATAAGAAACTCTCTCTATCACTTCCTGAGGATATCCTAATTCTGTCAATAATTTTTCTGCTTCTGCTTTTCCTTCTTTTTCCTGATTTTTTCCATTACAATTTCCATATTTCAGTTCTGAAATCTTAATGCCAATATCATGGACAAGTGCAGCTATTTCTAATATATTCTGTGTATCATCTGAAAGATGCTCCAACTGTCCTATCAACCTGGCATAACTGTGTACTTTTGTAAAATGCTGTATTCTTTTCGGGTCTCCGGAATAATATTCTATCATCTTCGTATATAATGTATTCATAGCTTAATATACTCCAGTATTTCTGTTTTGGAAGTTACTGGATTGTTCTCCTTTCTTTGTAATGCAAAAATAGGTAATTGCGAAACACTTAAATTTTTGTAAATGCATATGCAAATGAAGCATTACACGAAGGCTCGCTCCCGCTATATTCGGCTATGGCACTAAGGAATTCCCAATAAATTGGGGCCCTCCTTAGTACCTACCTCATAGTACCTTCTTAGTAATTGTTTGATTTGCATATACAATAAAGATAAATTATGAGTTTCGCAATTAACTACGATGATGTATAGGTAAGTGTGTGTCCTTTTTGTATTATTTATATTAATACAAAGAATACAATTTGTCAAATATAATTTATTTTGACCAGAATTGTAAAAAAATCCCCCGAAGCAGACCTTTACTGCCCAGGGGATTTTTTTATCTTTCTTACTATTTGTTTTTTTTATTTTCTTTCAGTTCCGGTGCGATTCCTTCTCTAATTATTTCTTTGATTGTATCAATATCCAGTTCAAACTGAGCGTCTTCTGCATTGATATCCGTTCCTTCTTTCATGAAGTGGATTCCTTTTGATGCCAGATATTCTACAGCATCTCTGTCCGCATCTGTCATTCTATTACTGGCATGATTCATTCGGTTTCGGAGCATCTTGAGTGCAAAATAATATAACATAGGATGATACAATTTATTATAATCTTCTTCCGAACTTAATTCCCTATCTTCCAGATTTTTTAATGCCTTAACTTTATTTCTGATTCCTTTTTCCACACTGCTACTCTTATCTTGTTTTTCATTTTCAGCATGCTTCTCTACATCTTTATCTCCTGTAAGGCAATAATATCTGATTCCTTTTCCCTGTCCAGTCACTGTATTCATAAATGCAGTTACATTTTTCTGTTTCACTCCAATTTCTTCATATTTTCTGCTATTTTTACCTTTTCCTGCGAGGTCGTATCTATCCTTTAAAATATCTAATAATCTTTTACCTGCAGCTTCAAACCTGTCTGACATATTAATTTTTTCATGTAATTTCTGTAGCTTGTCTGCATCCGTTCCTGATTTTTTTATTTCATCCCATATTTCTCGTATATATGACAAAAAGTCTTCTTCTTCTCTTTCATAACTATCTTCTGCCGTTATAATTTCTTCTGTTTTATCCTTAAATACTGCATACAATTCTGTATAAAAAGCCGTACTTTCTTTTGTAGCACTTTGCGTTGGAACAACTTTTTCTACACAGACATAATCTTTAAGCAGTCCTTTTTCTATATAATAAAACGGCATTTTCTCTACATATAATGTCGTTGCCTGCTGAATCAGCCCATTATCCGTACACCAATCAATTAACACAGGATAATTAATCTCTCCCTTTTTTTCTTGTGTTACCAGTTCGTCTAATCTCATCTTTTCCCGGATCATTGGAGTCATACTCTGAAACATTTCATAATATACCGAACTATGTTCTTCCTTCTCTTTTTCTGTCAGTTTTGCCATTTTCCTTACCATCTGGTCAATTTTACTCATATCACAGACTGCCATAGAATTTGAAAACTCAATAATGGTCTTAATTAAATCCGGTGTATTTTCTTCGTCCACTTTTTTAAACAAATTTCTCAGTTGTACTGCATTTCCGGTACTGACGAATTCACTGACTCCATTGATCATCTGGTACATATCATAGATACAGTTTAATTCATAAATACGTTTTTCTTTTGCAAAAAAATTCGCATACAGAATTTTTTTACATTCGATGTCTGCAAATTCAAGATATCGAATAATGCTTGTCATTAGAAAACTGATATCCCGGAATCCACCGGTATAGTCTACATACACATACGTCTTTTTCTTCTCAGGACTCTTGATATTCAATACATCACTAATCTGGCTGTATATATACATTGCCCTGGCCTCTGTTGTAGGGTCATTTTCTGCTTCATCTTCTAGGGTATATTTAATCTTGCATATTTCAAAATCAGAATTTATATTTTGTTCTTTACAATATGTTTTCAGTCTTTCCTCAAACAACTGATAAGTTGTCTTATTCTCCCAGGTCTTGTTTTCAAAAACTTCTTTTGTTCCAATACACAAAATTTTATCAAATGCCTTTTTCCTGTTATGAATTTTGGCATCTGCTTCCGCAAGGGATATCAGACAATTTACCGGAGCTTCATTCGTCTGTCTTCCATTAAATATTTCTTCCTTACCGTTTTCTTTATTATCATACTTATATTTATATCCCTTTTCCGTACCATCTTCCTTCTTTTTCGGAATATAAACACTCAAAAACAACAGCAGCACATTTTCATAATCCATCATTCGTTTTCCTCCATTTTCATAGCCAGCTCTGCTACCCTGACTGCTTCATCCAGTTCCTTTACCGCACAGATAAATCCTGATAAATGGCAAAAGGTAAATCCTGCAATTCCTGTAAGTTCGGCAAGTTCCTCTGCTGTTTTTCCTCTCCACTTTTCCGGAAGTGGCTTCTTTAATTCCCTTCCGCTTTCACTTTCATCCTGCGGAACTGCCTGCACCATGTAACCACCACGGATGGATGGAAAAATCACATAATAAATATCCGTATTTTTCAGTGCTTTTTTCCACGGAACAGCCCTGTCCATAATCATGATACCATCCCTGCTTTTTTCCAGATATCCCTGTACAACCGTATACGCCTGCCGTTTTGCCTGAATCTGTTTGAATTTTCTTTCCAGAATTGCCTGTGCAAATTCTACTGCTTCAAAGAATCGTTCATCCCTGTTGCAGTCCGGCTCCAGCCAGTCCGGATTAAATTCCGCAACACACTCGGCAATCATATTGGGTTCGCCCGTATTATCACTTTCATCTAATTTCTGGACGAATTTTTCATCAAAGTCTGTCCTGTCCTCTTCACTCTCCAGAAAGTTTTCCCCATACTTTTCCCATAACAATCCGAATGCCGCAAACGGAATACCATTTTCCCTGACTCTGCGATCCTCCTGGTGATGGTCAAATGCCCCGCCGCCGATATCAAATACCAGTCCGTCATATCCGTCCGGAACCTGATTTCCACGTTCTATAAAAATATCCGGATTCATCATTCTTAATAAAGCCGCTGAAAATACATCATCCGCATGAAAAATTCCCCCATGTGTAAATGCCTTGTCATGATTCATAATTTCCTTCATAATTATTCTTCCTCTCTTACACTCTCAAAACTTTTAAATTCTTCATAATGTTTTTTGTAACTATCTTCCAGTTTCATATAACTTCTGCTGTCATTTTGAAATCCGAAATGATTCATATTATTCCTGACCTGTGACACATTATACGCCAGTTGTGCATATTTTTTTGATATCGTAAAAATAATTTCTTTTCCTTTTTCAATACTTTCATCCGATAATCCTCTGGTATAATTTGTTTTCCATTCCCCATAAACTTTTTCCCGGTCTCCATTAAATTCACCTATCTTCGCTGCAAATGTTTTTATACAGCTTCCAACTATTCTGTCCCTGCCATGTTCATTTTCCGCCGGGATTCCATATTCTTCACAAACCACTGTTTTTATGGTTTCTTCTAACGCGGTATATCCCTGCTGCGTCAGTTTCTTATCCAATGCCCATTTTGCTGCTGCAATTCCTACCTCACCATCTGTTTTTGCATTTTCAAACTCTGCAATATCCTCCTGCACTTTCTGAAACAAAGGTTTTAACTGTTTAATTTTATCTAAATCATCTTTGTCTATATCTTTCATTCCATCTGCAAATTCCTGATAAGCCCCTTTGATACTGCACTGTGCATTTTTCCCCTTCAAATCTGGAAAATTCTTTCCTCTTCCAGTATTTAGGCAGGACGTCAAATCATTTAATCCCTCAAGTACTTTACCTATTTTTTTATATTCATCACGTTCTGTTTCCAGCATTTTCTTTTTTTCCGCATTAGTTTCAACTGCCCACATTTTCTGAATCTGTCTGCTCTTTTCATTATGCAGGTTTTTCATCATTTTGCAATTTCCTGTATTTACAAAAGCTTCCGCAGCAGATGTCCAGTTCAGTGTATCACTGTATTTTTTCAAATCAAAAACAGGCGATTTAAAAAACATATCGCCCTCTTCTTTTGTTTTCAGTTCATATGCACCATAATAAATTCCTGCAATTTTTATATTTTTTAATACTCTCGCATAATTAAGGATCGCAAGAACCTGCATTGGTATATTTCTTAATCCATGTGTAATATCGAAATACACTTCCTCATTCTCCGAAATCTGATTATAAATACTGTCAAACAATGTATCCAGTTCTTCCGGCGTTCTCCCTTCTACAATGGGTACTGCTTCTATATTTATATCCGGATATTTTTCCTGCAATAATTCTTCCAGTTTTCCTTCCCCAATCCAGTTACTTTCTTTTGCTTTTTCTGTAATAAAAATAGAAATCCTGTCTTCTTTTGTTATTTTCCCCACACACATCTCCAAAACACCAATCTGTATATACGGTGTTATAACCCCTTTTCCTTCAAACACATACTCACATTCACTATATCTTCCGGTTCCTAACACAGCCATAAAATGTTTTCTCATTTTTCTTCCTTTCGTTGTAAACATCAATGATAATCATTAAAAATTTCCTTTTTTCCATTATACACCACTAAAAGGAAAAAAGGAAATCTTTTTCTTTAATCATCCAAATATAATTTCATTGCATTATATGCATTCGCTGTATTTGTATCAGCATCATTGAAAGTACCTGAATACGTCTGTAAACTTCCTGACGGATCGGTTACACAGTTTGTTAATGATATGTATGCATCATATAATTTGGACACTGCTTCATATGCATCTTTATATTCATCTGGTGGATTTTTGAGTTTTTTCATCAATTTGTTTACAGTTTTCTGATTATCTTCTATATCGCTTATCTTTTTGCTAAATCTACTATCTGCAAATAAATTACTCAAGGCATCATTAAAATCTGATACAAAACTATTTTTTATTTTTGTATATTTATCTGTTGCTTCATCTTCTTTTTTATAAATCGCGTTATACCATACCTGTTTTATAAGATTTCCACTCTCCTCTGCCTCAGCTGCCCCATCCAGCATTGTATATGTGACTGATTCAAGATCATCGTAGTATTCCTCAACTCTCTGGGAATATTCTTCTGCTTCCCTGTGCTTCTGGTATTGCGTTACACCAAATACCGTTATTCCTCCGGCAATCAATATTGCTATCACTGTTCCAATGATAACCTTCACTTTTTTTGTGAGCTTTACACCTGTTACTTCAACTTTTTGTGGATTCTCATTTACATCCTGCGTATCATTCATTGGACATCCACAATTTGGACATTCTGTCATTCCATCTTCAAGTTTTGTACCACATTCATTACAATATTTTTTCTCCTCCGGGATCAGAATTTCTCCACAATGTACACACTTCTTTGCTTTATCTGATACCTGCTCTCCACAATTCGGACATACAATCATTGCCATAATACCACTACTCCTTTTCCATTAATCTTTTCTTTTTCTGAACATTAATATCAACTTTATTTCATCGGTTCTCCATCCGATATACATACTATAACACAGCCTTTTCACAACTTTTGTACAACTCACATTAGAATTACCTGTAAAACAGATACAGGAGAATAGAGAGGAATTTATGAAATCGAAATTTGAAAAAACAGGCAAAAACCTTGCTCTTCTGGTCAATGCATTCACGGAAAAAGGCAGTATGTCCATAAAAGACATCCAGTCCGTGATTTCCTGTAACCGTCAGAGTGCCTACAATTATCTGAAGCTTTTACAGGAAAAAGGCTGTATCCTTAATAAATATACGGAACACAACCATACTATCTATTCTTTAGAACAAAATGAAGCAGCCGAACTTATCCGCTATATTCCATTAACACTGACCATATTACGGAAAAATCTGATTATGACACAATTACAAAATGGACCTGTGAGCTGCAATGCACTGTATGACTCATTTACCCTGGCAACTTCAGATTTTCCCGCTGACAGGCAGTCCATGGATATTGCCCTGACGCAGTTTAACAAATTAATAAAGGAACTTATAGAAAATGGAGATATCGAAGAGTCAAAAAAGAACGAAAGAGGTACTTCCATTTTCTCACTTACCACAAAAAATATTCCGTTAAACAGGAAACTAAACCGGGCAAATCTGGAGATTTTTAATGATATCTTATCCAATATTTCAACAGGAAATCCTTATTTTGAGGAATTACATGAGCTTTACCAGGACACCTGTCTCATGCTTGGCTATTTCGATCACGACACACCTTACTATGACCATTATCTGATTTATGGAAAAAAAATGAACGGCCGCTCCCTTTCCACAGAAAATTTGAGAAAAATAACCACATTGGACTATATGCATAAAATATTACTTATTAAATACAAAACCAAAAGCGGAAAAATCATCCCCGAGCAACTGGCTGTCGGAAAAATTATTTACAGTATGGAAAAAGATAATTTCTATATTCTGGGAAAATCCATGCGTGGAGAACAAAAAAATACTACAATTAATGTATCCTCTATTTTAGAAGCCGCAGAAACCGATATGATTCATGATTATTATGATTCTGCATATTTTAAAGAACTATTCCGCGATATGTTTGGCATTTCCACAGAAGTACCGGTCAATGTCTGTGTCCGTTTCGATGATGTTGCCAATATAAAAAAGAAATTAGAATATCTCATAAAGCAACGCAGCAATTCAACCATGACACAAGAAAATGAATCTATTATTTATACCGACTCAATCAGCGGTCTGCCGGATTTCAAGCGATATCTAAGAAAATTTGGCAAAAATGCCCATGTATTAGAACCGGATTCTTTAAAAAAAGAAATGGAAGAATCTGTAGAAAAGGCATTATCACGATATGAAGAGGAGACAAACAATGAATAATTACAATCCTTATACCCGCATACAGACATACTACTCACTTCTCTCACTCCCGGAGGATGACTTTGACGACAACATTGAAGCCTTCGGTATCAGTATGTCCAAAATCCATACACTGACAAATATTCCACTCAAAATCATACGGCAGGATTTTCTGTGTATCTTTCAATGGTACAGCAGTCTGTCAAAAAAAGAGTCACTTAATCTGGAACACGAAATACATCTTAATGATATGTCTGCGGAATACGAAGAAATAAATGAACAATATAATATCGATGAGATTTATGAACATATACTGTCAGGACATTTTCCGGATAAATTTGAAGAGCTTTTAATGAACGGTGCTTTTGATGATATTCCACTTTACATTAATACATCAATTGATACTTATGAAATCTCATTTTCCCCGGACGTATTTTCTGCACTTCAGAACATTGATGACCTGAGTTCAGATGAAAACTTTGGTCCGTTCCGACAGTTTATACAAAATTCAACTTACCCTTATGCCATCAAAGACAGCTATCTTGCTATTCATCATTACAAGCACTTAGATTTAAACAAAACGCTTAGTGATATTCATGCAGCTATTGAAAATGGATATTATGTAAACATTAACTATATTTCTCAGCGAGGAAACCTTAAGCAATATCACATTCATCCGGTCAAAATCACTTATGACACCGATGAAAATCTGTACTCCATCCTTTATTTTGAAAATAACCAAATAGAAAGCCTCCGACTTGATTTTATTGCCCATCTTAATCTGGATACAAGACACCATGCTCCTGACAATGCAGAAATGGAACACAAATTATGCGAAATAGCTCCTAATGTATGGGGAAATCTTTTTCACGACGCTCCAAAATCTGTAAAAGTTAAATTCTACAAGGAAGGGCGTGTATGGGAAAAAGTCAGGCGAGATCTTGAATGTCGAACAAATGGAAAGCTTTATGAAAAAAATGGCTTTCTTTACTACGAAGACATCGTATACGGATTCAGTAAATTCTCTAACTGGATCTATGGATATGGCAGTTCTGCCATCGTTATCGAACCAAAATGGCTTCGCCAGCGAATCATTCAATCCCTTCAGGTCAGAAAAAACGCGTGGGAAAATGACTGACCAGGTCATTTTCCCCGCGTTTTTTGTATCTGTCAGTTTTCTTCTATATCTACTGTACCATCTCTTTTTCTATATTTTGACGCTCAAATAATATAAGTCGTCAGGGCAGATATCCTGCCCATGTTTCCAAACAACCGTATATCCATCTACGTAAACTGTTAAAAAGTATCTTTTTTCTTTCAACTCTCCATACCAATTTCCTTTAATATATGGTTTTACATCAAAGAGTTTTTCTTCACCGTTATCGAAAATTATACGCAATGTATAATCTTCTTGCGGAAAGACTTTTATTGCAGTTGGTCTTAACATATTTTTTCTCCTTATCTTAACGACTCAATCAAAAAAATTTTCTCCATTGTTTATAAATATCTAATTTATGTCTATACCCTATCTCTGGTTTTCTTTTTTCTACAAAAAGAAAATGTAGATGTAAGAGCAAAGAGAATTCGTGTTTCAATGCCCTACTTCGGGCTTTTCTCTTTTCTACGGTGCTAAATTTAAAGAAACGCTGGCAAAACTTGCATGTTTCAATGCCCTACTTCGGGCTTTTCTCTTTTCTACCAGGAAATGGAGGAAATTATGCCGACAGACAAACAGTGTTTCAATGCCCTACTTCGGGCTTTTCTCTTTTCTACTAAATATTGGCAGTTTGCAACAGAACAGGAGTATATGTTTCAATGCCCTACTTCGGGCTTTTCTCTTTTCTACAGTATGGAGTGCAGGTAGTTCCAGTAACAGAGTTCTGTTTCAATGCCCTACTTCGGGCTTTTCTCTTTTCTACAACTGGAGAGATTTTGACAGCAGATGCAAAGAGAAATCGTTTCAATGCCCTACTTCGGGCTTTTCTCTTTTCTACTGTAAAGGATGAGATGGAATATTTAAAATTAAAGTGTTTCAATGCCCTACTTCGGGCTTTTCTCTTTTCTACATTGAAAAAGTATATGATATAAGAACAATGTTTCCAGTGTTTCAATGCCCTACTTCGGGCTTTTCTCTTTTCTACACTATGGCTCTACAACCCTTGATTTTGCTGGCTTTGCAAATCCATTTTTGCGTGTAATTATCTGACAATTTGATTTTCAACCATTTTTCTCATACTATTTCCCCTGTTCATATTTTAGGCACATTTTGTTCTGATTTGTTCGTTTCCTCTGATATATTTATCTTAACATGATACTTGCCATTTTGCAATAGCGAATTATGCCATACAGAAATTTCAGTTCTAAAACATGTCTTTTGTAGAATTACAAAAATAGTTTTTTGTAAAGCACTTCGTGGGCATCAGTTTGGGACACAAAATCTTTTACCCCGAACTGAAATAACTTCATATTCACGTTTACAATTCTACTACCCATTCGTATCCGTCTGCTGTTTTTCTTCTTACTAACATACCAAATGATACTTCCATGCAGTCCACACCTGCTTCATTAAATATTCTTTCTAATTCCCGTTCCTGTTTTGTTATTTCTTTGTCGATTCCTCTTTTCTGCTTTTTCATTTCCAGAATTTTACCGGCTATATCCTGTACTTTTTTATTGATATTAAGTTCTTCGCATACTTTGCTTTCTTTTTCCTTTGTGATTGTTCTGCTTGTAGGAAGTGTGATTTCCCTGCTTTCTTCATTTCCCGATTTGATTGCATGCAGAACAGGCGATGGATAGCAATTTTTCACTCTGCTGAAATTACAGTTGCATCCACATTCCGCAGTAATTTTCTGGTATTGATCCCTGAGTTTAATACAGCTGATTGGCTTTGCCGGTATTTTATTCAGGAATTTCTGCGTAATCTGATACTGATAATTCATAGTAAAACTCATAACCTGATGTAAGAAGTCTGCTCCTTCTTCGCCCATATGACCAAATACATAGAGCAGTGACTGCCTCTCAAAGTGGGTAAGATACCCTGTTTTTCTTGCTTTCTGGCACAGATACCTCATCAGATTACATTTCTGTAAAACAATCCGGATATTTTCGCTCATCTCTCCGAAGTCATCCAGATTTTCATCCACATTTACAGATGCAGCTTCCTGATTTAATTCCTGTGCAGAACTGTATTTTGCAATTATACTTTTCAGGGCAGCCGGTGTATACAAGGCTATCTGACGGATAAATTTTCCTACATCCTGCACCGGCTGCAACTCTTCATCCAGAAAATAACTCTGCTTCATCGTTTTTACATGATATCCATAAGGCAGTTTTATTGCCTGTTTTGCGGCTGCTGCTTTTGAATGTGTTTTATTTGGAAAGTATTCTACGGTCACACTGTCATCCGTCTTATTTACTTTCTGTTCCAAAATATCCTCAAACAGATTTACATAGCGGACCTGTGCCCAGTCCTGAAAAAATACCCACACATGATATCCCCTGTATCCGCTGTCTTCGATATATGCCTGTATTCCCATATGCTTTAATTCTTTCCTGTACTCCACCGCCACAGCTGCCGCAGCCTGCAAATATTCCTGCATTTTTTCCGGTGTGTTTCTTATGGACAATAATACTTTTTTGGAAATATCAATGTCTATTACCAGAAACTTGCATGTTCCATTATTTCTCTGTACAAAAGTACCTACCGTATCATCTCCTTTAAAATGTCTTTTTAATACATTTTCCATCAATGGTTCTGCCATCTGCTCACAGCACCGTCTTCCATTTTCTCCCATACTCTCTGAAACATAAGTATCTTCCCGCCCAACGAATTTGTCCATATATTCATGAATCATTTCATCCGAAAGGCTCAAAGGATTCCGATCCAGTTTTGTCTGTGGCTGAATGATTACCATATCTCTTTTATGATTTTTCTGCTCAGAAGCCAGTTTCATAAATACTGCCGCCCTATGGTAGCAGGTAACATCGGAATAAATCTGCATAATATTCTGTAAGGATTCCTCCTGCTGATTCTGAAACATTTTTTCATATTCAGCTATCAATTCTTTTTTATAAATATCCTCTATTTTTACATCAGTATCCATCTCTGCTACATTGTAATAATCCTCGTATTCATACAACACCATATCCGGCAGTTCTTTTTTCTTCCAGTATTCAATAAGGAATTTCATATTTTCCAGATTTACATTATGTAGTTTTTTACGCTCAACCAACAGATATTTTATATCAACATTCTTCTGCTGTGTCATATACAAAACAATCATATATTCGTATATGCTCCCAATATTTTTCTTGTTTTTAAAATACTGTTCCCATCCTTCCAGAATCTCAGCACCTTTTTTCAATTTTTCTGAAAATGTCAATTTTGTCTGCGAAAGCCACATCATTTCCAGCCTGTCATTCAGATTTTCCTCTGCTTTTTTCGGAATTACTTTTCCTTTTGGCGAAAATGCATAACCAAGATATTCAAATGTACCCGTATACTCTACGAGTTTTGATTTTGTCTGATTCAGCGATAAACCAAGACTTTCCAGGTACACTTCGGTTCTTTTCCACTCCTGCATTGCACTTTCTTTTGATTTCGCCGCAATCAATATATCATCTGCATACCGCATATAGAATATTTCCCTGCCATCAAAACTGTGATCCAGGTCATTCAGATAAATATTAGAGAGAATTGGCGAAACAATCGAACCCTGATAAATTCCTACAGTTTTTTCTTTTACTTCTCCACCTTCCTGCAGCGATGGTGTCGTTGCAGAGTACATAATTAATTCCAGTGAATCTTCCTCTTTTATTTTCTGTTTCAGCTTCTTTTCCAGTAATTTATGCGGAATTTCATCAAAATAATGTTGGACATCGAGTTTTACAACCCATGGATATTCGCCGCTTTCTACCATATCCTCTATTATTTTTACCGCTGACAATGCCGATTTTCCTGGTCGGTAGGCATAGGTATTTTCAGAAAAATCTGCATCATATATCCGCGTAAGTTCCTGTGCCGTGGCTTGCTGAACCACCTTATCACGCATAGAAAACAATGCTATTTTCCGTATTTTCTCTTCTTTATACATATTTACCATTCTTACCGGAAATGGATGATATTCATGATTTTTTAATTCAATATTCAGCTGTTTTAATTCTTCACGGATATTATTATCAAACATTTCCCAGGTAACATCATCCACTCCTCTTGCAGGTTTATTTTTCTTTACATTTCTCCACGCTGCCTGTAATTTTTGTATATCAATTATTTTTGAATACAAACTCATTGCCCCACTTCCTTTCAGATAATAATTACATCATCTCTTTGAAATCTTGTATCTTTCTTTCCGGAATCTCCAATCACTCTGCTTTTTGGCTCACAGTTTTTGCAGATATAATAGAAGCGGATATTCCCATTATCCTCAGATTGTTCCATCAGAAGCATTAATTCCCGGTACATTTTCTTATATCGCTGCTCGCTTATTTCACATTCAAACACACTGTACTGAATACGAATTCCATAATTTTCCAGCGTGTCCGATATCTTTTTTCTTAATCTGTCCGATTCTATATCATAGCTCACCAGATACATGGTTTTCCTCCATTCTGTAGGGAACATATTCTCTTTTTTCCATAACTGCCGCCTTTAAATTCTGAACCTGCTTTCGTATCAGACTCCGGTAATTTATTCCTCCTGCTCCGGAAATATACTTTTCATATTCCCTGCAAAACTTTTGAAATCCGGATTCATTCAGAATAATTCTTTCCTCTTCCTGCTCAAAATCATATTTATTAATCATGGATTTATTACACAGGGTAATTACAAACCGGTCTATTACCGGCTGTCTGAATTCTTCCACAATATCAAGAGGTAGCGACTTTCTTCCATAACGGATTCCATGCAGAAATCCAAGATACATCTCGAATGATTCCGCATCAAGTGCCGATGATACCTCTTTTGTCAGAAATGTATAACCAAGACTTATCAATACATTAATAGGATCTTTGGGCGGTCTTCTGTTTCTTCCGTTAAATTCAAATTCACACTGAAACATATGTGCAAATGCTGAAAAATAAATATTGCTGCAATAGCCTTCCACACCAAGCACTTCATTCGGAGTCTGCTTTTCATGCAATTCTTCTAACATGATTTCCATGGATTTCACATCTCTGTGCCAATCATAATCATCCCTGTACCTGTGATTTTTTATTACATAAATTTGATTCTTCACTTTATTTTCCACAATTTTTTTTGCAATCAGAATCCTCTTTTCCAGCTGATTGTATAATTCATATTGCGAAAAACGCAGAAAAATATTCTTTGAAACATCAGAAGCCGTCTGCCCGATGTATTTTCCCGAAAAAGTAAAAAAATTCACATCGATTCCCTGCTGTAAAAGCATATGCAATGCCTGTGTTGTAATCTGTACATTTCCTATAATTGCTATGTTTTCAACATTTGCCAGCGGTATTTCCAACAAAGTCATCTGTCCCTTGGTAACAACGATCCTCTCACTTCTTTTTTGTATACAGCTTCCCTGCTCCTTTACATACAGAACCGACATTTAATTTCCCTCCAATCCGGAATAATAAACAGAATCAAAAGGAGTTATCCAGGTCATCTTGCTATTATACTGAGCGAAATTTATCTGCTCAATATCACAAAATTCTCTGAATAACTCCAATACAAATGATTTGAATTTTAAATAATCCGTCTGGCTTACCGGTCCGAGTCCATGTGCAAAAATACTGTTATTTCTCAAATACACCATTGCCCGGATTCTCTTTAATTTGTCTATTACACTGCTATTTCCCCTGACTAACATCTCATCGTCAAGAGCTGCCAATAAAATGAACCCTTCCAACAATGATATCTGTTCCGGCATATAGGTATTTCCGGTTTTTCCAAACAACTGGATTTTCATATCCAGATATCTTTCTTTTATCTGTCTGAAGAGTTCTTTCGCATCGATACCATCCCATTCCGGATGTATCTGTGTATTTACTTTTATTTCTTTATAATTCATCTTTGAAACATATAAATTATATCCGGCTAACCTTTTCTGCTCTATCATTTCTAACAACCGGTACAAAAGCAATGTTGCCATATCCAGTTTTTCCTGTTCTTCACGAATCATGGCATTCTGACACATGGTGAACATCAATGGAACAATGTACTTTTCTTTCTGCAATAATTCTGCATTTCTCTTTTCTGCAATGTACTGTGGAATCTCGCTTAATGCTGCCAGGATTTCTTCCTGCTGTTTTAATATATCGATTTTGTCCATCAGTAAAAATCTGCTGTTTATCCGTTTATCTCTCTTTAATTCTTTATTTAATTTCAAAATAGTCTGATATGCGCCGCTTAATTCCAAACTGTCCCACTCTTCGTAAGTCTTTGCCAGTAAATATGCAAAATTCAACTGCTGCCTGATATTCGGCTCCGGCACTACTTCCTTTAAATATTCCAGTTTTTCTCTCGCACCCGAATAATTTTTCTTCCGGAATAAAGTAAATGCTTTCTCAATTTCCAAATCACCAAAAACAGACAATGGATTAGCAATATAAAATAACGTCTCTGAACCCGGACATGGTTTTCTGAAATCAGGAAGATAATGATTGCTTCCAACATAAATCAGCTGGATATCTATGACTGCTCCCGCCATAGCAGCTGCCGCTGACATTGCTTTTGTTCCACCCGTGATATCAATATGCAGTTTCTCAGGCTTTCCCCACTCAATATATGCTTTCTTTATTTCCCGATAAATATCCATCGGTTCGGTTTCACTAACCATACATTTCTGAAAAGCGGACACCGGCAGGTTACAATGTTTTACTATTTTATCCAGATATTTCTTCGTGATAGCAGTACAAAGAAAAAGAATCTTCTGTGGATTTAACAATTTTATGCTCAGCACGAGCGGTTCATAAGAAGTTCCTACTGACATAATCAGATATTCCACTTCTTCTTCCACACGTTCCCTGTTTCTGTCTATAAAATTATCCTCAATCAAATTCATTAATTTCTTTTCATAAAATAAATCCGCTGCTTCTCTTTGCTTTGTCGTCTTTCTCTCCAACTGCATCCACTGCTCCGTCATCGTCTGTAACAGATTCTCTGTCTCATCCGCAGTTTTTCTCTTCGTTTCATCTGCCATAAATTCTCCTTTCCACGAACCTCATTCGTTTCATATCACTCCACAAGTTTCTTCCCGTATTTTTGATATATCGCCCCTCTCCTGAATGTGAAATTTCCTCGGGTAATGCCCTATGGCGGGCTTGGTTCTTTTCTACTTATTGATTATGAATATAGCGATATGAATATTCAACTGGTTTCAATGCCCTACTTCGGGCTTCTTCCTTTTCTACATCATGTGACGGATAAAGAAAGAATTGATACACAGATGTTTCAATGCCCTACTTCGGGCTTCTTCCTTTTCTACGGGGATTCTACACAAATTTAAATGGAGAGGACGTTTGTGTTTCAATGCCCTACTTCGGGCTTCTTCCTTTTCTACAGCAAGTTGTGATAGTAAAATGAAGCAAAAAGACTATTGTTTCAATGCCCTACTTCGGGCTTCTTCCTTTTCTACATAAAAGAGAGCAGGAAAGAAAAAAGAGAAAACCAATGTTTCAATGCCCTACTTCGGGCTTCTTCCTTTTCTACACTATGTCTCTACAGCCATTGATTTTACTGGCTTTCCAGCCTCCATTTTGTAAGTAATTATCAGACAATTCTATTTTCTACTATTTTGAGCAGCGATTTTTTCCTATTCACATTTTAGACATATTATGTTTTGTTCTGTTCGGCTTTCATATATCTATGATAACATCTTTTCAACAGTTTTTCAATAGCCGATTTCTATTGTTCTTCATCGGATAACAGGACGATGCAGTTTATCTGCACCTGTCCTGCTTCTATTTCATCTCTGTACTGTTCTATATTATTTTTTCAGCAGTTCTCCAAATCCGATTTTCCCATTCTTATAGGTAAGTTTCACTTCATCTCCAACTCTAATACTTTTGCTGCTCTTAACCCGATTATCAACTCCTAATATATCTGACATAAATTTCAATTCTATCTTTATTTTCTTCTTATCAATATTTTTACACTCAATAAAGATATTCATGCCGCTATTTTCTACAACTTTTCCTATCGTCCCCTCTTTAATAATATGTACTGGTTCATCTTTTTTCTTATCTGTACTGCTTGTATACACCGTTTTATTATTTTCCTCCATCTTTTTTGATGAATGGTCTTTTTGTTTCTGATTCCTTACATTTATCTCGACACGCAAGTCTACTTCCTGCTCAATTCCCTGATATACTTCCTCTACACTCGGTAATCTTTCCTGTCTGCTCTGATACTCTTCTAAATGCATATATCTGATTTTATCAGGATTCCGCATTTGTTCTATATTTTTCATCATCAAGAATTCTTTTACCGATACTTGCTCCTCGATATTAATTTGAAACTTTTCTTTTATATAATTCTTATAATCCATTATATATTTATCCACCTGATTTGAATCAACAGATTTAAACGGTTTCAGGAAAAACTCATCCAGACAATACATCTGACTGTCATAATCATATAATTTCAGACTATCTATCTTCATTTTTATTCTTCCATATCCATACGGCTTAGCCTTACCAATATTTTGCTCTGTATTATCTTCAAGTTTTATTGTCCACAAAAGTAATCCCAACTCATCTTTTTCAAGATTTTTAAAATGTATTTTCCCCTTAAATATTCCAGCTTCTTTTTTTAATGCATAAAATGTACTTCCAACATTTTCATTTGTCATTTTCTGATTTTCTGTTTCTGGTTCTTTAAACCAATATTGTTTGTATCCGCGTATTTCAAAATCATCATTATATGAAACACCACCCTTTTTTTGAACCAGATAATCAAGATAACTGGTTGGCTTTGGTCCGCCTAATATTGTTGTAACTTTTCTAAACTCTGCTTTTCCTTTTAATCTGGCATCCTCTATATAAATTCGCCCTTTATAATTTTTATCTCCAGTAAATCCATACATCCGATGTGCATAATCATAAATTCTGTCCTCTGCTTTATGTTCCTCCGGCAGACCATATCCGATTTTGTGATTATAGAATACCCTCAAATACTGTGTATATCCAAAAAAAGTCTGATTATTCTCATGTACATAAAATACTGGCTTTATCTCACCTTCCGATGGCAATACAAAAAATTTCTGCATTTTTTGTATACATTCTTTTTTCTCTTCTCCACTTAATTTATCCCCATAGTTTGCTGCTCCCAAAACGGACTTTTTCGCTTCGTAATCGATTTTATAACTCTGTATATCTGCCTGAGACAATTCAATCCTTTTTTCACGATTTATTTCCGGAATAATGTAAATAACTTTTTTATCATTCATCGGGCCAGATCCTAAAACATACCCTTCTTTATCTTTTGTTCCAGGTTTTCCTACCGCCGTAATCCGATATTTTCCTTCTATTGAATATGAAATTTTTTCATAAAACGGAACGTAAAACAGATTTTTTTGTCCTTTTACCTGATACATTGTATTATTCCTGTTTTGTTTTTCTACTACTTTAAATTTGTCCCCTGTATGCTGTAATTTTGTACTGTCTGCATTTTTTAAAAAGGAAAATGGATTTTCTCTCTTTCTCTGAACCGCATCCTCTACAGCTTTAAAGATTACTGTTTCTTTTAGCGGATAATAATTCATTTTTCCCATTTCACGATCAATATTATCAACTACCGTACCGTAAATAATATATTTACCATTTTCACATGTAATATAGCCGGCTTTAACATTCCTGCAAACAGATGCATTTTTTCCATCCGGCATTTTTATCTGACTTACATTTAATACATTTTTTCGATAATAATCACCCAGATTTCCTCTGTTTGTAACCTTTCGATACATCAACCGATAATCTTCCACGTCATCTGCAATACTTCCCAGACCAAGTATCTGCGTATTACTTCTTAAGAGTCCTCTCACGGTACTTCCCGGTATTGCACAGGTTCCATCTGCCGCCTGATAAAATCTCTGCACGTCTTTCTCGTATACCCCGCCCACAAAAATATTTGTCTGCGGAATAATAGAATAACTGATCTCTCCAGAATATAATTCTTTCTGTATTTTTTTATGTGAAGGAAGATTATTTTCCTTTGTTTCTCTTTTGATTACTTTTTTTGGTAATGACACAAAATTATATGGTGCTCCTACATATTTTTGGTAATTTCCATTATTACCTTTCTGATTCGACTTACTTCCATTATTATTCATCCTTTTTTCCTCCCTCCGTCAAAATTCCTGCACATCTTGTCCGCTCTACATAAATCTCTCCATCCTCATCATAGTTCAGATATTTCCAGACTTCCAGTCTTATTGGCCCGTTTTCTTCCTGCTCATGAAATATCTCCCCGCTTACAGGATAAATCTCCTTATGAATTTCGGTATTTTCTTCTCCATCATCCCTGATTTCACTTCTATACCAACAGTCCTCTTCATTATAAATATGTAATTCTCCACTTTCATCAAAGAATCTTGCTTCCAGAATTTCATCAAACGGCAGGTCACTCCGGTTATTTTCTCCCAGATAAACTTCGCTCATCAGATAGATAAGTGCATATTTATATGTATATTCCTTTTCTGTTTCTTTGGCTTCTATGGCTTCTTTGGCTGAATCATATTTTTTACGCATATTCCAGTTCCTCCTTTAAGCTCTCCATACATTCCGTGATAAAACTATTTTCCGCTGTCTGCTCCTGTGTTTCAAAATCAATAACAGAGATTTCTTCTCCATGTGTGATTTCAAGCTTTGATACCTTGACGAATCCTCTTCCCACGGAGGAAGTACTTCCGAGTGATATTGCTCCGATTGCCAAATCCCTGCAGGTGAACAGGAGCAATGCAGCTGCCGCCTTTTCTTTTCGTTCATCTATTTTATTGTTTTCATTACCATCCCCTCCGGCTGAAAGTGTTATCTCTATTACACCCTCTCCATTTACAATGGCTTCTGAAAATAATGCATTATTCTTTACTGCTCCGGTAAACTTATTGATTGCGGTACGCATCTGTTGCCGCACCACTTTTCCCTTTATGACAGAATCCGTAAAGAATATCTCCGGTCTGTCCTCGAATATACGTTCACATATTGTTGTTTTTTCCCTATCCTCTTTATTGCAGGATTGTGCAAGATGTTCCTCTATTGCTTCCATTCTCTGACGGAATACACCTTTTATCGAGGTAGCCGGTATGATATATTCTTCCCTGCCATTTACGATATTCATGGCATCCGGCACTCTGTTCTTGTCTTCTTCAAATTCCGTGTCCAGCTGTTTTTCCAGCAATTCTTCATTGACATAATTTCCTTTGACCAGTATTGCGTTTGGATAGGAAACTTCCAGCCGGAATTTGAGTGGCTGCTTTTTGTTGGACTTTCTTTTTATCTTCCGGATTTCTCCCAGACATTCCTGACCTTTGTTTTTCCCTTCATCGCTCCAGTCCTTTCGTCCTTCCGGTGTTGTCAGATCATATTCACTTCTCCTGACACTGGTCAGTTTTACCTTTCCGCATCCATTCGTCACATTTCCGCCCAACAGAATTTCCTGTCTGTCCAGTGCTGCCAGAAGTTCCTCCACCAGTCCATCTTCATTTTCTTCCGGTTTTAAAAACCGGTAAATATCAAATGTCATCTCCGCTCCTGCACTGATGAGTTCTATATTGTGCAGCTGTCCGGAATTATTTGCCTGATCTGTTGTCCCACTCTTTGCATCCAGTCTGACTCTTGTACGATATTCCAGTCTTAAACCAGCATTATCCTTAAAATGTACATCAGAAAACGTAATTCTGCTTTTATTGTCAGAAGCACCCTTCTGCTCATTTCGATTTCCAAAATATTTTTTCTGCTCCTCATCCGCTGCTTCCAAAAATGCTCCGGCAACGCTTGTTCCCTGAATAAATGGTTCTCCTGTACGGTCATCAACCAGCACTTCTCCCTCATCACTCATTCCATTTCCGATATGCAGTGATGACTCCGCTTCTGCTTCTATTTCATATTTTAATATTTTTGTATACTTCGCTTTGATAGCTTTTTCTTCCATTACTCTTCCTCCTCTCCTGAACGTTCCGTATTATTTCCATTTTTATCCAGTCTGTTTCTGTACTGTATCATTTCTTCGATTAATTTTATCTTATAAATATATTTCTGCTTCACTGACAGAATTTCTTCGATTGGCACACCGCAGCATTCCATTTCCGTAATTCCCAGGGTATCAAATAAGTTATTATCCAAAATCGTCTGAAATTTTTCTATAATTTGCTTCTGACTTCCTGCACCATCATGTGTCTTTCTGTTTTCTTCTTTTTTGAGAATATGTTCGAAGTAAGATTTAAACTTATCTTCCTGTGGCTGATACCGGTATGCTTTACACATCGCCAGCACCATTCCTGCCTGACTTCTGGATGCACTTCCCAGTTTTAATGGATGTTCTACGACATAATGATTCATTGCCCGATCAATTTTATGAATTAACATTCCCTGTGCGGCAATTTCCAATACTTTTTTATCATCTTCTGTCAGTTCTTTCTTTTTTGCCTCCTGTATTCCTGCAAGTCTGCTCTCAACTTTTTCTTTTTTACTGATTTTATCATAATCCTTAAGAATCAGTACTCTTCCACATCCTTCATTCTTGTTGATTCCCAGTCCGTTTTCCTCGATTTCACGGACTTTTTCCGCACTGATTTCTCCATGAAATTCAATTTTGAACACACTGCCCGCTTCATACATACTCTGCTGCGGTGTCCTCATTCCCCAGGTACGGTTAAATCCACTCTTTTTTACGACAGATGTACTGGCCTGTTCAATGGTTAAGCCTGTCACACCGAGCTTTTCTTCCAGAATTTTTTCATTGATTCCGCATAATTCTCCATTTTTCCCACGCATTGCAAATGGTGATACTGCCACAAGATAAATCGGACTGCCCGTTTGTCCGTTGACAGAAAATTCTTCATAAGGACGTTTTCCATCTTTCATATATTTTGCAGAAATCATTTTCACTTTTCCATATCCGGCAGAACGATTGCTTCCAAATCTGAAATCTCCGGTATTTAATAAATCAATCAGCAAATCTGCTGTCTTTTTATCGCTTACCCGGATATATCCCTTAAAATGATATCCACTGCAGATACTGTCACTGCGGAACACATTCTGCTCTTCTATATTTACATTCAGAGCCTCACCTTTTTCCACGCTCATGTATTGCAATGTTTCTCCGCTGATTCTTGCAAACATTCCGACCGCAGCCCTTTTATTTCCGGAAATTATTTCATTTTCTTCCTTTTTTGCTACTCTGTTTTCCAGATTTCCATCCTGTTTTTTATTTTCATAAAAGCCTTTTGGAGTCGGAATGGCGGTTAGATATTCTTTTTCCTGCCAAATCATCGGATAAGCATTATAAAAACAAGTCTTTTCTGATAAAAGTATTTTCTTCTGTTCTTCAAAATTTTCTCCTGCCGCCAGCAATGACACGATACTCCCGCGGATACTGCTTCCCGGCACATAATTACAAATCGCTGTCTGTCCCTCTTTGCTTAGATAAATATCCGCTATCTTAACCGGTTCTTCATTGACAAATTCATATTCTATAAACATACTTATTTCCCTCCCATTTTACTGATTTTTACTTTGCCGAGTCCACGGGTTCTCATACCGCCCAGCCATTTCACATAACCAAGTATTTCTTCCAGGATATCCTCATCTTCTTTGGCACATTTTATTTCCCCATAAAAGATTAATCCTTTCCGGATGACACGGATGGAACGCAGACTTCCTTCTTTTGCCACACCATCCTGCAATGCCGTAAAATACCGCATATATGTCAGGGCATCACGGATTTCGTCCTGTGTTCCCTGAATCCTTTCCCGCACTGCCTCTGACAGGTTGAAATTACCGACATAGAGTTTTCTTCCATCTTCCGTACGCATTCCGCCACTGCCAAACAGGGCCTCGGTCTCAGAATCCGCGTTTTCCTGACCCGTCCATGCAAAATAATTCTCCATTTCTTCTCTCAGCACACCACGGAATGTTGTTCCCCTAAGGTATGGGAATCCATGTTCATCCATCAGTATACTGCTGTCTTCCGCTCCCGGAATACTTTCCCCGGAACCCCAGAATGCATCTTCTAATAATTCAATTCTTACCTGCATTATTTGTCCTCCTCCGTCTGAAATCCAATGTATGTATCCATTACTTCTATCACATCAAAGTTTTTGTCATTTTTTGTAAGATACTGATCCAGTCTGCTCTTCTTAAAATATGCATCCACTGCTTCATCGCTCTCTTTCAGATACGTTCTTAACTCTTTCAGCTTTCTTCTTGCGATCATTCTATCTTCTTCATCTTCGCATTTATTGTGAAGTTCATATTCCATTTCTTCCATTGTCTGCTTAAAATTAGCATAGGTTCTGTTACCTGCTTTTTCTTCATATTCTGGTTCTCCACACACAAAGTATGGTCTTGCAAGGATTGATTTTCCATCTGCATCCACATAATGCTTCCGGATTTCATCCAGTCCTCCATACATTTCCCCATACTCGATATGCCAGTCGATTGCACACGCATTGGCACATCCTTCCTTATCCAGTGAAGCATTGTATTTCTTTGCACTGGAACACAGGCTTTCTGCTATCTCATATGCTTTATAAAACGGATAACTCTGGTGGACAATCGCAACTCCCGCACAGGCAGAATTTTCTCCTTCACTCCGCTTCCACAGTGCTTTCATATATTCCACCGCACATTCAATTCCGATTCTTCCTTCTGATACAAAGCAGATATCATCCCCTGCCCTGATAATACGCCGTATAGGAAAATTAATCTGTTTTTCCCCATTTTCTTTCGTTTCTTCCAGTGACAAATCCTTTAAGTTTCCGTTTTCTATCTGTTTCTTTACTACATTCTGCATATCGTTATATGCATCTTGAAATAAATCATCAATATCTTTACTGAACTTCTGCTTCTCCGCTCTGTAAATATCCAGTTTCTCTCCCGATGTCAATTTATTGCCCTGTGGCTTAAGTATTCCATCAATAACTTCATCATTCTTTTGTACTTTCTTTCCCATCAGATTTCCATCAATATGCACAACCGCAATGAAGTTATTATCATCCTTATTGCCGCCCAGTTTTTCCAGCTGTGTTACCAACTCATAATGAGTAGTTTCCTCCTCCTGTATTTTTTTCTTTTCTTCCCGTATTCTTTTTTCTCTTCTGTTTTCTGCATCTTTCTTTCTCTGTTCAGCTTCTTTTTCTTTCTTTTCCGAATCAAATACTCTCTCAGCTTCTCCTTTTGAAACTTCCATACCAAATGTTCCCTGACGGAAGGAAGCACGTCTGATTGCTTTCTTTTCCTCAAGTTTTTGCATTAAATTCTGTATATTTTCTGACGGTTCAGCTTTTTCATCATAATCCATTATTTTAATAAAGACTTCGAGTCCGTCATAGTCGCAGAATATCTGTTTGCTCAGCTTCTTTGCAAATCTGACTGCCTGATTTTCTTTTCCTGTGTTGTCATTTTCTTCCACATCATTATCAAATACAAGAATGGTGTGTCCGCCTCCACTGTATACAAGATTCTTTTCTTTGTTATAATACTCCGGAAAATACTTTTCAAAATATCCAGAACTGGTAATTTCATCAATCGTATAAGATGCATCGATGTTCTTTTTCAGTTCTTTGTTCTTAAAAATGTATGCCTGCTTCTGTGACACTTCCATAATCAATAATAATTTCTTCACTATAATCCTCCTTGCCGGCCATTATTCATCAATAGCCTTTACTGTATATTTTCCAAATCCCATACTGGTATTTTTTCCGATATGTAATAGTTCTGCCGCAAATAAATATGGCAGAAATTCTTCACTTACGTCTTCCAGGACAGCTTTTCCCGCAATGCCCTTTAATGCAATCTTCTCTTCGTGCGTGGATGAATATCTCAATATTCCATCCGTCCATGATTTCTGCTTTGTGATATGCATCTGATTCCGGAATGGATGTGCCCTGTTCATCGGAATTCCTTCCATGCAATGTGCCAGGTAACATCTCCGGTATACCGCATCCACAAATGGTTCACTGGAAATCTTATGGATGAATTTCCCCTGGTATTTCTGTGACCACGGTGTTTCAAAACGCAGACTGTAACGATCCGATATTCCTTCTTCCCGGATTCTTTTCTGTATATAATCGGAAATATAATCCGGATACAGCAGATCCATGCGGACATTATTTTCATATAAAATGGATTCATTTCTGTGATTTACAATAGATATGATTTCAAAGCTGATACCCTCTTTCCCGATTCCATACATCCCAAACTGATATACTGCCTGCAGAATACTTGAGAAGTTTACGATATTATCTCCCAGCAGCAGCATGGAAAACTCCATGACAGTTCCCTTTTCTACATATTTGTACGCATTATCACACTCAAATAAATAGCCCATATTTCCTTTTTCTGTCACAAAATCCGGTACAATCGCCGGTTTATGGTAATAAATTCGCTGCACAATACATTCATTGCGAAAACTGCAGTTCTCGCAGTCACGCCGTCCGATACAATTCATGCGGAGAAGCATTTCGCCGATTCCACCGCGGATGGCAGACACCTTATCCTGCGGAACATAACCTTCTTCCAGAAAACGGATTTTAAATTGTAATTTTACATGCCTGATATCAAATAATTTATACATTTGCCCCTCATACTTCCTTACATTTTTTCTTATCATAGCATATTTTACATTTTTTTACAAGTTTTTCTTTTATTTTTTGTCTGTTTTAGCAAAAAGATGAAAATTTCTGATATTCTTCATGATTGTCGGATACTATTGAAGCCTCCATATTTGTATGCAGAATTTAAACAAAAAAATTAAGACGGAAGTTCCGCCTTAATTTCTGCCTTTATTTTTCTTATTTTCTATTCCACATCTTTCAATGCCTGATCCATCGGCACTTTTTTAATTCTTCTCATTTGAATGACTGCTACCAGCAGATAAATAATCAGACCGCCAATAAACATTTCTACATATATCTGTGGCGGAATATATAATGAAAGCCATCCGGAAAATTCTTTCATAATCTCACGGTAAATCAGTCCCATAAATATACGCGACACTACGATACTGATAACCAGTGATACCACTACCACCCAGGTTGTTGCCATAAGATAAAGACTTGAAATCTCCCGATCCTCATATCCGAGTATTTTTACCATGGATATGGACGAAGCATTCTTTTCTATTACCAGTTTGGTCAGAAGATAAATTAATAATGCAGAAAGTATGACTGCAAATACATTGATCAGACAAAACATATTTCCCATGGATACATTTAACTGTCTGCTGACCTTTGTCAAATCTTCTTCTGTGATAAGGGAAGCAATCATTTTTTCATCAATATCGGTAATTTCCGTATTGGAAAAATAACCATTATAATATCCTGCATCTTTATCAAATACTTCCCTGTACTGCATGATATCCATGAACATTGCCAGTCCTGCCGGATAATTATACATACCTTTTATTTTAAAGTCATACTGCTTATCCCCGTAACTTTCTTTCAGGGTAATGGTATCTCCTTTGGCAAGTCTGTATTTTTCTGCATAGCCATCGGAGATATATACACCATCATCCGGCATTTCTTCTGAAATATAGGCACTGTCCTTATTGATTCCGTATACACTGATTTCTTCACTTGCGTATTCTCTGTCCTCTGTTTTCAAAGACGTCACACAATAAGTCTCCGCCTTATCTGTTTCAGTTTCCACCGGAGTTTTTAAAACATACTGGTAGGACGCAATCATATTGTCAACAATCTCATCCTGATAATGACTCAGCAGAGGCGACATCATCATTCCAAACAACAAAAGAATATTTGCAAAGATAATTCCGATAAATAAGGTCAGATATGCCGGCATATTCTGCAGAATAATCCGGAGACGAAATCTCTGGAAAAATGGAAATGCAGGAAGCTTTACTGCCTTTTTATTGCTGGATCGTTTTAAATCCTTCCGTAAAAATTGCAATGGTGATAAGGTTAATTTGCGGTAAATCATCACAACATTAATCAATATCATAATGACCAGTGGAACAATGGTTGTAAGTAAAAATGCCTCTGCATTCCATCTGGTTTCATACGTCGGAAGACTGTAGCTGCCGTAATACATTCCTGCACAGATTTCCTTGAATACGGTATAACCGAGAATATTTCCAATGATTGCCGCGATTAAAGTGACCAGCACCGGTATGGAGATATAATGCCTTAACAGTTCTCCCCTGGAATAGCCTGAGGCACGCAGTGTTCCGATGACTGCTGCTTCTTTTGTAATGGTATTTGATGTTGTAATTGCAAATACAAATGCCATGATAGCAATCAATATATACAGCAGTACAATCATCATGGATTTGTCACTTCCCATATCATCTCCGGTAAAATGAATGGCCTGATTCAGATATGCCGGCACAAAGTTCTGAATCTGTGTATTCTGTGCCAGCACCTTCATGAAATCTTCTGCCATTTTCTTTGCTTCAATATCATCTTCCGGTTTTTCATTATAGGTCCATGCGTAACTGTAATGCAGATGTACATCCCCAAATGTTTCAAATCCTTCTTCTGTCATAATGGCGACGGAAAATTTGACCGCATCAAACATCATATCGCCGTTATCAGAAAATAATGCACTATAGTCGGACAATGCTACCAGACCGGTTACTTTTAATTCTTTTCCACTGGTTTCAATCGTATCTCCCACTTTCACTTTATTATTGTCAGCATACATTCTGTCAATGGCGATTTCATTCGCCTTTTCCGGCCATTCGCCTTTCATCAGGCAGACCCGATCGACATCTTTCCGCTCCGGGAAGATCCGGATAGTGCTGTCAATATCGCCATCCCTGTCGCAGTCCGTATCTTCTTCCACATAATAATTGGTATATATTTTTACATCTTCCTGTTCCAGCACGTCAATCGTGCTTTCGCCTAATTCTTCTGCCGTTTCAAATTTACCGTCTTCGATATTATATTTTTCAAAACTTTCATCATATGCCTTCAGCATACTGTCATCTGCCACAAGAAATCCCGATACAAATCCAATCGTTCCTATCATAAATAAGAAAATCACCAGATATTTTCCAAAATCTCCGATAAATTCTCTTGGCAGACGTTTCTTTAATGGATTCTTCATATCTTCACCACCTTACCATTCCAGATCCTTCGCCGGAATCTTTGTTTCATTGAGATAATCTTTCCGTATCTGTCCGTCACGCAGCTTTACTACACGATCTGCCATGTTTCTGATCGCATCATTATGTGTAACCATAATTACGGTATTTCCATATTTCCGGTTTACATCTTCGATCAGTTTCAGAATTTCCTTCGATGTATTGTAATCAAGTGCTCCGGTCGGCTCATCACAGAGCAGAATATCCGGATTCTTTACGATCGCCCTTCCGATCGCAGTACGCTGCTGCTGTCCTCCGGAGAGCTGGTTTGGCAGTTTATTCCAATGCTCTGCTAATCCCAGTGTATTTAGCAGTTCCTCGATATCAAGCGGATGATCGCTCAGATATGCACCTACCTCAATATTCTCTCTGACATTCAGATTTGGAATCAGGTTATACATTTGAAAAACATAACCGAGATGTTTTCTCCTGTACTGCGTCAATGTCTTTTCGTTCATGTCTTCCAACATTTCTCCGTTGATACAGATCTGTCCGCTGTCCGCTCCGTCAATTCCTCCTATAATATTTAATAAGGTGGATTTTCCCGAACCGGATGGTCCTAATAATACGCAGATTTCTCCTTTTTCCACTGCGAAATCAATTCCTTTCAGAACCTCTGTCCGGTTTTGAGCTGTTCCAAAACTTTTCCTTAATCCTTTTATTTCCAAAAACATAAAATCCCTCCTCGTTGTTGTTCCTATTTTTTAGTTAGTTGTATCTAACCTTTTCTATTATACTCCTGATACACCAAAAAAGAAACAGTGTTTATTGAAAAAGACTCTCAATAAACACTGTTCCGCTTGATATGTTATTATTTTATTCCTAAACTGCTGCCAGTTTCTTTCCAAGTTCCTCGCATGCTGCGATTCCCTCGTCATCCGGCTCAAGATTGCAGATAAGTCCTTCACCGCCTACAACAGTTGCTCCTGCTCCTGTCATACGTTCTGACCAATCTCTCATCCACTGTCCGTCACCCCAGTCATAAGAACCGAATAACGCAACCGTCTTTCCGGATACAAATCCTTCTACTGACTCTACGAATGGCTCCATCTCTGATTCTTCCAGAACTTCATCTCCCATTGCCGGACAACCCATTGCAAATGCGGATGCATTCTTTAAATCATCCAGTGATGCTGCTCCTACTTCTACAAGTTCTGCTTCCTTGCCTGCTGCTTCGATTCCTCTTGCAACTGCTTCTGCCATTGCCTGCGTATTGCCTGTCTGTGACCAATAAACTACCTGAATTTTGCTCATTTTAAACCTCCTATATAACAGCTTTCTGCTGCCATTCCTGTTGATAAATATCTATAATATCTTCCATAAATACTCCGCATGCAAGTAATTGTACCTGTGTACTTCTTGCCGTTTCATATTTATGAAATAATTTTAGCTTTTCCTGAAGATTTCCATATACTTTCCAGTATCCGGAATACAGAAAATCTCTTCCTTTATGCTCGATAAACCCTGCTACATCCTCGGAAGGATAGCCCAGTAAGATTCCCATCTCATGAGGAAATTCCCCTCCATTTCTCCGGCAGTTTTCAAACCGGTGACGAAATGTGGCAAGAACCGCATCCAGTGAAAGATTTCCATATCCTGCTTCTTTCAGAATAGTTCTGACTTCCCACTGCATAAAATATGCTTCCAGCATTTCTTTGTGATACAGCAGAAATGTGCTTTTTCCATCTGCCCACAGCAGGCGGAAAATAGATATCTCACTGTTTCTGAAAATATGGTACAGTTTTTCTTCCTGTGAAGATGGAATAATCAGAAGATTTGATATTTTCAATCCTGCGATTACAGGTGCACACTGAAGTGCAAGCTGGATTTCCAGTGTTTCCAATCCGATCACTCTGGCATTTTCAAATACCTCTCTGCACATAAATCCTCCTCTCTGGTTAGCTATTTCTAACCCTAGTTAATATTAACTAATTTTCTTTCATTCGTCAATACCTGTATTGATACAGTTTTTCACTAAGTATTATTTTTTATTCCTACCAGAGAGTCTGTCCATTTTTTCAAAAATATTTCGGAGGTTTTATTTTTATTTATATAAGTTTCATCTCTATTTCCAGATGATTTCCATCATTGCTGACTTCTGCCATACTTCCGCAGATAAGCGGCATCATTGGCGGTAAATGTCCCAGATCCACATCCATAATAACCGGCACATTATAATCTTTTAGAAGATCGATGACAGCATGATACTGATCCAGTTCCATCATTTCCTGTCCAAACACAAGCGGTCTTCCGATTAAAAATCCTTTTACATACCGGAACCAGCCTGCATGCTTCATCTGCCAGACTGCCCGACGTATCGCCATAACGTTCAGATCGCAGGATTCCAGGAACCAGATGAATCCGTCTTCTTTGTATTTTTCTGTAAATTCATTTACCTTATCATATTTTGTTCCGGTCAGATTTACAAGGCAGTCCATACATCCACCAATCAGCCTTCCCTGCATCTGTGCATATATTGCCTTCTCTGCCCCGACATAAGTATGAAGAACTTTTTCTTCTGTGATATGATACGGCTCAGTCGGATGCTCCTCATCTTTCAGCGACTCTTTTTCCCATCCGTCATATCCGTTCAGCATATGTTTCTTACCGGTCAATACCTGGTATGCGTCGTCAATCGCCGGATGCCACGGATTCATTCCAAATGCCGGTGCACATGGTCCGTATATAGATGCCGTATCGCAGAGTGTGGTAAGCAGAAATGTCATATTAGTATTGTCCGAATAACCCATATACCATTTCGGATCTGCTTTCTTTATGCGGTCAAAATCGACATAATCGAGTATTTCACACATCAGTTCCCCGCCGCCGCAGGAAATCAGCACGTCTGATTCTTTGGACAAATATGCTTCCTGAAGTTCTTTTCCGCAGAGCTGCGGTGTATTGCTGATACCGATTCCCTTTCCTTCGTAGCAGTTTGGCCCAAGCCAGATATTATGACCAAGCTCCTGCAGTTTTTTCTGTGCCTTTTCAAATCCGGTCCGGTATGGCTCGATATTGCAACCGAACGATGGTGCAACAAATCCAATCGTACCGCCTTCCTCCAAAAATTTTCCGTACTTCATCTTTTACCTCTCTTAATTCTCCTGTTGATATTCCTGCAAAAATTCCTTCAATCTTTCTGCGGATTCACTTAATACTTTTATTTCCGGCAGATATACGATTCTGAAATGATCCGGTTCTTCCCAGTGAAAGCCGCCGCCGTGTGTCACCAGAATATGCTTCTGCTTTAAGAAATCAAGTGCAAATTTCTCATCGTCCCGGATTCCGAATTTCTTCGCATCCAGCTTAGGGAAGATATAGAAGGCTGCCTTGGGTTTTACTGCTGATACTCCCGGAATGTCATTCAATGCTTTGTAGATACATTCTCTCTGCTCATAGACTCTGCCTCCCGGAACCAGCAGCTTCTTTGTTTCATCCAGACATTCCATTGCAGTCGAAATTAAGGACTGTGCCGGAACATTGGAACAAAGACGCATGGAGGAAAGCAGGTTCAGACCTTCAATATAGCCTTTTGCCTTTGACTTATCCCCGCACAGACATACCCAGCCGCAGCGGTAGCCTGCTATTAAATGTGATTTTGACAGACCATTAAAGCTTAAGGTCAGAACATCGGGTGCAACCGATGCCAGTGCCGTATGTTCAATTCCATCCATGACAAGTCTGTCATAGATTTCATCCGCAAATAAAATCAGTTCATGTTCCCTTGCCAAATCTGCTATCTGTTCCAGAATTTCTCTCGGATATACCGCACCGGTCGGATTGTTCGGATTAATCACTACAATTCCTTTTGTTTTCGGTGTAATCTTTTTCTTCATATCCTCAATATCCGGATACCATTCCTGTGCCTCATCGCAGTGATAATGTACGGCAGTACCTCCTGCCAGAGTTACGGATGCCGTCCACAGCGGATAATCCGGAGACGGAACAAGGACTTCATCCCCATAATTGAGCAACCCTTGCATGGACATTGTGATTAATTCACTCACGCCATTTCCCGTATATATATCATCTATGGATTCACACGGAATGGATTTGCTTTTACAATATTTTAAAATAGCTTCCCTTGCCTGCGGCAGTCCTTTGGAATCCGAATATCCTTCCGTATTGGTCAGATTTTCTGACATTTTCTCTATTACCTTATCCGGTGCACGAAAACCAAATGGTGCAGGATTTCCGATATTCAGCTTCAGAATCTCCATTCCCTGTGCAGCCATTCTCTGTGCTTCATCCATGACAGGTCCTCTGATGTCATAACATACATAATCTAATTTGTGTGATTTCTCAAATGTTCTCATAATTTATCTTTTTCCTTTCCTGATAATAAAAATGCCCTAAACATTGCGGATGACTATCTTTTCGTAAATAATCATCCGAAATGTTTAGGGCGAACCATGTCCGTGTTACCACCTAATTTCAGAAAGTAATTCTTTCTGCACTCTGCTGGCACTACCATGCCATTTCTCTGTAACGGGAGAACCCGTCAAAATCTACTAAGCTGCACCTTTGGACTCTGCTGCTCCGGGACTGCTTCCTAACCGGCTTCATAAAGATTTACACCTGCCATCTTCTCTCTGGAATGTTACCGGAAAGTACTCCTTCTCATCATCGCTTTTTCGATATTGCAGTCATAATAGCACAATATTTTTTTCATGTCAATGCCAATATTCATTTTCTTTCCTGTATTCGTTTATGGTTTAAACTTCAATCTGTGCTTTTCTTAATTTCGGATTCGATGCCGTAACCTTCACTTTCTCATCCGAAAGCTTTCTTAAATAAATCATCATCTTTCCTTCCAGACAATGTCTGTAATGGGAACGGTACTCTGTTACATCTGCCGCATCTCCGTTGTCCATACCAAGATATTCACAATCGCCCTCGATGGCAACATGGATCTCTGACTGATCCGATATCACTCTTCTTCCCATATCATCCAGTACGGTAAGCTCAAGCTGTACAATATCTTCACATCCGGCTTCTTCTAACTGAATCTGTACCGGTGCATTGACGGTTTCCAGAACATGATGTACATTTTCTGCCACAGCTTCAATCTTTCCTGCCTCAAACGGGACAATCCAGGTATCATATCCCAGTTCGGAAGAATCTACTTTCTGTGTATCTGCAACTTCTTTTCCATTCACATACAGCTTCGGATTCTGGCAGTTTGTATAGCATCTGACTTCTATTTCTTCTCCTGGAAGATAATTCCAGCTGTCGGATACTTCTTTCCATTCTCCTTCGCCTTCCTCTTTTCTTCCAGTACAGATATGGATGACTTTCTCATCGCTCCACCAGCTCTGTCGGCTGTAATAACGTGGCTTCTCAAAACCTGCCGTGGTCAGGTTGCCCGATGTAAAGGAATGAACCGGCCATCCAGCGCATTCTCCGAGATAATCAATGCCAATCCATAAGAACTGTCCTGAAATATAAGGATATTTCATAACACTCTTCCATGCATCGTACTGCTGCCCATTCTCACTTCCTGTAAATGGTTTATCCGGCCACCTCTTGTGATGTTCTTCATAAAGATGTTCTTTATAATTATAACCAACCACATCCAGATGATCGATGTATCCCAGTTCTGCGGATAACTCCGGAAATGCTACAGCTGCCGTAACAGGGCGTGTCCTGTCGCTTTTCTTCACGATACCAGCCAGTTCTCTTGATATTACCGTCAGTCTTTCCATATTCGGCCGTCCGGCATTGTATTTTCTCTCTTCTTCCGGCTTATTTGCATCATTATTTCCCGTCATTACCTGGAAACTCGGGTGATTATACGGATCATTCGGATAATCAATCTCATTTCCGATACTCCACATAACGACACATGGATGATTTCTGTCTCTTCTCACCAGAGAAGTCAGATCCCTTTCATGCCATTCTGGAAAATCTTCGGAATATCCCTGATGTTTTGGCGGATATACATTATGTCCGTTGAACCATTTGTTCTTACAGCCTTCCCACTCATCAAATGCTTCATCCATAACCAGGAATCCCAGTTCATCACAGAGTTCATATAATTCCGGCATATGCGGATTATGACTCATTCTTATGGCATTGCAGCCCATTGCTTTTAATTTTCTTAATCTGCGCCTCCAGACCCCTTTGGTCATCGCAGCTCCTAATGCTCCTCCATCATGATGAAGGCATACACCTTTAAATATCTCTTGTTTATCATTCAGGAAAAATCCTTTATCCGGATCAAATTCAATCTTACGGATGCCTACTTTTTCTTCTCCTAAATAATAAGTATCCCCTGTTATCAAATCTATTGCTGTTGATTTCAATGTATACAGATTCGGCTCTTTAACCGACCAGAGTTTAGGCTCTTTTAACACACCTCCCGTAGTTACTTCTGCAGTTTCACCTTTCCGGATAATTGCATTTGTTTCAAATACGGCCTGCAGTGTTCCTTCCCGGTCAAACAGCATGGACTGGACTTTAATTTCTGCATTGTCCTGTTCATACTCTTCTGACAGACAAAGCTGATGCTCCACTGTAATCTGAGCCGATTTCCCGCTGACCTCTTCTGCATGACAGAATATGCCGTACTCCTGCGGATATACCATGCCATACTCCTGCAGGGTAACTTTTCTTGTAATTCCGGAACCGGTAAACCATCTGGAATCCGCAATATCTTCATGTGTTACCTTGACTGCGATCACATTTTCTTCATTATTATATACAAGAAAATCTGTTACATCGTAACGGAAAGACACATAACCGTTCGGTCTTTTTCCAAGATAATAGCCGTTGATCCAGACCTGGCTGTTCTTGTAAATTCCATCGAAGCATAAAAATGTTCTTCCTTTTTTCTTCTCTCCTTCGATCCGGAATGTTTTACGATACCATGCAGTTCCGCCGATGACATAACCGGTTCCGCTGGAATATTCCTCTCTCTTCGGATATTCCACTGACCAGTCATGAGGAATCGTTACCTTTCTCCAGTCCTCATCCTTGTGAAATTTTTCATACGAATTTTCTTCATCCCCTAAATGAAATCTCCAGTTATCATTTAATAGAACCATACGTTTCACCCTCCTATATTTTAAATTCATGTTATGTGTTTATTATACCTGAATTTCAGATTTAGTAAATGTATTGTATTGTCTGTTTTTTGCAAATTAGCGACTATCTGTTGATTTTTTGTATATTTTCATTTATACTGAAACTATGATTTGATTTATATTTTATTTCTGGAGGTACACTGCCATGAATTCTTTTTATTATAAAATAACTTGTTCCCAGTTTCCACAGATCTCCCTTGCCGGTCATGTCCGAATTACCCCGCCTTATGTCCATACCTGCCGCAGACCGGATGAATATATCCTGTATTTTATTCTGGATGGCGAAATGTTTCTGGAAGAAAAAAATGATACGGAAACTAATTCTTACCACCTTGTTCCCGGAGATTTTCTGATCCTGGATCCTGCATTTGAACATTATGGCAGTAAGGCTTCTGACTGTACTTATTATTACATTCATTTTTCCTGCAATGATTTTTCCTGTACACAGGAACATCTCCCTGATCTGAAAGAAACCCTGAAAGCGCTCCGTTTTTCCTCTTTCAGCTGTGAATCCTCCCATGCAAACGAACTTCTCTACCTGCCAAAATATTATCATATGCCGCAGTCCGCAATGATTCACCTGAAGAACTGCCTTTCCGCGACAGAAACTGCCTTTCTGGAATCTTTAGAAGGACACCGCCTGAAAACCTCCTGTCTCTTTCTTGATTTTCTCATCGAGGCTTCGAGAAGCTTTACCGGCGATATTTTATCCGGAAGTTGTCTGGCTGCTTCGGGTTCATCCGCAACAATTCACAGGATTCTGAATTATTTTCAGGATCATTATATGGAAGATATCTCCGGAGATTCCATCAGCGACATTTTTCAATGCAATTTTGACTATATTAACCGGAAATTTAAACAGACAACGGGAAAAACTATTTTTTATTATCTGAATGAACTGCGTATCATGATGGCGAAACAATATCTCCAGAGCGGTTATTATACGATCAGCGAGGTTGCGGATAAGACAGGTTTTCATGATGTTTACTATTTTTCCAAGGTATTTAAAAAATATACCGGGATTTCTCCCGGTAAATACATTGTATGATTATCGTTCCCTGACCTGTGCCATCTCTGCTTTTTTATGCTTCCAGATGACGATGACAGCAATGCCCATACATCCATATATGATATATTTATCTACAATAAGAATACAGCTGGTAATTGTAAAACACAGATAGGTAATGATGCTTCTTCTTCTGTGCGGTGCAACTCTGAGTGCAGAGAAAAGAAGATAGTAAAATATCAGTATTATTAATGCCCTGTAATCCTCTGATACTCCAAGCAGCACTCCAAAGGAAACGGCGATTCCTTTTCCGCCCCGGAATCCATGCATGACAGGGAATGCATGCCCTAAGACTGGTGCTATCATCAAGAACGAAAACAGCACCGAATCCGAAAACATATCCTGAAAATATGCAACCGGCAAAAAGCCTTTTAGCAAATCACAGAGCAGTGTTGCGATTCCGCAACCCATTCCTCCTAACATAAAGGCATTTGCCGTACCCGGATTGCTGTCATTGCTTTCCTTTACCAGATCTCTTCCGGCTATTATCTTTGTGATATATTGCCCGAATAAAAGATTTCCACTAAGATATGCGATCAGAATACATATTATTTTCTTCATTGTATCACCTGCACTTTTCTATAAACTGCAATATTTTCTGTGATGTATCCCCTTTGAAATCTCTCCTTTGATTCTCTCTCATGCGTTCTCTCATACTGTCATCATGTGCCAGCCGGATTCCCGCTGCCACCTGACCTTCACTGGTTTTCGCTGTTATACTGTAACCATGCCGTACAAAATATGACATATTGGCAGTTTCGCAACCCGGAATCGGATCTATGTGTACCATCGGACATCCTGCAGTCGCAGCTTCTGTCGAAGTCAGACCGCCCGGTTTTGTAAACAGGGCATCTGCCGCATGGAGAAACAGCGGCATTTTATCCGTCCAGCCGAGAATCTGTACCTTTCCTTCCCTCTGATATTCTTTTTGCAATTTATCATATATCTGCTGGTTTGAACCACAGATCACAAGAATATTATCCTCTCTGTCACTCTGCCTGTCCAGTTCCCGGACCAGTCCGCAGATATTCCCGGCTCCCATGCTGCCTCCGACAATCAGATATATTTTCCCCGGCTTCAGCTTTCTTCCTTCTGGCAATTCTTCTTCTATCTTCCCCACTGCTTCTTCCCGGTCTGTTTCCTGTGCATACGCAGGTGCAACCGGAATCCCGAATGGAAGCAACTTCTCCTGCGGAATTCCTGCCCGGATAAATTCTTTTCCGACTTCCTCTGAAGGAACTACATAATAATCACAGTCTGTCTCTCCCCAGAACGGAATACTGGTATAATCTGTTGCCACCCCTATGACAGGCGGCACTTTCTTTCCTTTCTTCTTCATTCCTGTCAATGTTTCCGCCGGAAATAAATGCGGCACAATCACGACATCATATTCTTTCCCCATAATGCATTTATCCAGATATTCCGCCATCATGGAATTTACATAATATACCGGGGAATGTTTCACATGCCGGCTTACTGCATCTCCCAGCCGGTAAACCATCCCAAATACCCGTGGTGCTTTCTGCACCGTCTTTACATAAATTCTTCCGACCGTATCTGACACCTTCTGTCCTGCAAATGCCAGATAATCCGGAAAGTCAGCTATCTGCCCCTGCTGCCTGAAATACTCCTCCATTGCACGTCCTGCAGCATTATGTCCGCCTCCTGTACTGCATGATAATATCAAAATATTCAGTTTTCTTTTCTCTGCACTTCTTTCCTCATTCATCATATCTTTATTATACCAGATATTTGCAATCTTATCAAGTTTTCATATTTCTTTCGCATTTCTTTCACAGAATCACCATAAATTCTGGGTATATTATAGACCATAAGGAACAGGTAATTACCAGGCCTGAAAAAATCCTTTTTATATAAATTTTTTTATAAATTTTTTCATAAAACTCCTATCCTTTTTTACTCCGGTCTGTTACCGGAGTTTTTTATTGTCTATTATCGTTGATGCTCCATGGAATATAGTATATACTACCGACAAATATACTTGGATTTCCGGCACCTGTAGCAGATGATAAATGTTCCCATTGTGGTCAATGCCTGGCTGTATGTATTTATAATCCTGATATTGAAGAATAGAAGGTTTTTGATGGAACATTCTATGCCAACAATTTAATTATCTCCTCTATGAAAATCAGTATTTATCAACCCCAGATACAAATCCAGCTGTTTGTTTTCCAAATCTGCAACGAATTCTGTAAATGGCTTCAAATCTTTGTCTACCGCATAAAGAAGAATCCCCCAGCCGTACGTCACTACAGTTGGGGGATTCGTTCTTTGTCAACGTGGACTTTTGTATCTTTTTTCCTACTGGCATTATAGCATATGTAAAAAAGATTTGCAATATTCATTTTTTGTGAATTATAAAGTGAACAGTTTTTTATTCCATTACCACCTGAAGTTTACCAAGCGGCACCGGCATAACCATCCATGCCGTTCCCAGTTTCATTGTCAAGCTGCCAGGAATAATAGTTTTTCCCAACCGGTGCGACATCTTTTCCCCATGTGTTTCGCCTTTCTGTATAAAGCCCATCGGCATTCCTAAAGTTTAACGTCATTAAGTTTTGGACATAAAAATAGCACCTCTGCGGTGCTATTTACTCAACTTTGCCTTATCTTCCGGTGGAAGGATTTCCACCAGTTTCTTCTGTTCCAGTTCTGCTGCCCTCTTTTCATCCACTTCATGGACTTCTCCCGGATGGAAAAGCAGCATCTTCTGCAGGTCCTTATAGGACTTTATCACTTTTACCTTTCCCATGAGTCTCCTTTCTCTTGCGATATCGCAAGGTTTTCAGGGTATAAAAATACCACCGGTCTTTCGACTGGTGGTGATTAATCTACTGTTCCTGCTTTCATGCCAATTTTCTCTTTTACTCATCTATCATAGATGCCAGTGTTTTAAGTTTCTTCTTAGTTTCTCTATCCAGTTCCTCGAAAAGTTCCCGATTTGAATCAAGTCCCATCTGCCAGATTCCATCTTTCTTGGCCTGTCTGATAATCTCATTAGCTTTTTCATTGCGCTCTTGAAATATCTTCCTTGCCTCTATATCCGCCTCTTGTTTATTCATTTTTCCATCTCCTATATCCGATATTTCTTTTTTTTGCTTCCTCAATTATATGACAATGTTGATAATTCTCTTCCGTACACCAATTTTCTAATGTCTCATCTATTTCACTCGCATTTCTTGTAAATTCATAAGTATACAGTTCATCACACCCACGCAATATCTCAAGTTCATAATCCATGAACAATTGCATATCAACATCGCTGAAAGTATAACCGGTCTCACTCATTGGATGATTATGTGATATTATAGCACCTCGCAATTTCTCATTCAAGTCCAAATCCGGAAAAACTCTGTTTTCCGTACCATAACAATAATAGACTTCCCCCTGCTTTGTAATAACGCAGGCAGTCTCAATTTCCTTACTAACTGCCTCACGTTCAAATTTCTCTATTTCTTTCTTAATCTCGCTTTCGTTATCAATATTAATTTTTCCAATAAATTTCGGCTCTTCATGCTGTGGTATTTCACCATCACCTATTTTTGCTGCAAGTCCATTCTTTTCACTTATATAATACTCTGCCTGTTCTTCCCACTCTTCCGCTCTGACTCCGTATTTCCTCTTATTCTCCTCATCCAGAGAATACTTTGACATCCTTCCATATTTCTCTGCCTGCAGCCTGGCATACTGTTCTTTCGCCTCCTGCTTATTTCCCTGATTGACTGCCTGCAGCTCTTCCTCTGTCCAGGTGTCATCTGCAGTGCTGATTCCTTTGAAATACGTCGTGTGACTGTCCTTACATCGTGGCTATGTTTATTAACATCGGACTATCTCATAATAAAAGAGAACCGTTCGGTTCTCTCTTATCCAGTGCGCTTCAAACGGTGCATCTCCGCCTTACTTCCTTTCGGAATAGTCTCTACACTTTAATCTTGAATTACATCTTCTTTATATTTCCACTTATATCCACCTGCTGTCTGTTGTTTTCTTCCTTTTTGCCTATCACCTCTACAAACAACATCTATAGCTTTTATCCCTGTCTCTCTTTCAGCTTCTCTATACGAAGGATATTCTTTAATAAAATTTCCATGCAAATCATATTGTATTACTGGTTTTTGTTTCTTTTGCACTTGTTCTCTCAATATCGCTAATCGTTCTTCTGTACAAAGATATTTTTTCTTTCTTACACTTTTTTCATTACCTAGAACATATAATGAATGATTATTATTTTCTTTATACGTTGCCCATTCAAGGTTTTCAACCACATTATTTGTTCTGTCACCATCAATATGATTTACCGTTGCTTTATTTTTAGGATTTGGTAAAAATGCCTCTGCAACTAGCCTGTGAACATATTTTATCTTATTCTTTCCTTCCTTTGATAAATTTACAAACAAATATTCGTTATCTTTGTGTCCTGGTCGTAATATGTGGTTGCTATCCCATTCTGCACATTGGTTTCTATATTTTCCTACCCGCTTTACTCTTCCCATGTTACTGACCTCATAAACACCTTCATAGCCGACTACATCTTTCCAGATTTCTTTTTCAGACATTTGCTAACACCACCTTTCCTTTTAACTTCTGCCCTGGCAGCTTTCATTCCTTGATAATAGCCTATTGCAAAACTATCACAAACAGCATCCAATATCGGTCTTGTAGCTAATTCCCTTATATTTTGGCAGGTTAACGAATATCTATCTTCCATTACATCACATCACATCCATACTCAATTGCTTTGTCTAAATCCAATTTCGCCATAATAAAAATCTCCTCTCAAAAATTATTCTTGAAAGAAGCTCCTGACTATGATAGAATATTTCATAGAAGGAAACTTCTGCGTTAGAGCGTTTACTACTTTCTCAGGGCGGTAACGCTCTATTTTTTTATTTCAGCATAAACTTTCTTTATCCCAGACATCACCACTTCATATTGCGTTTGGTTCAGCGATTCGCAACATTCTTTCAGAATCTCCTTATCCTGTTTTGTTGCCCTTACTTTTATTTCTTCTGTCTTAGGATTTTTAGTTGGTCTACCTGTTCGTGGACTCATATTCTCACCTCACTTTTGTTCACACATAAATTATAATATATGTTCACACAAAAGTCAAGTAGTAATTCAAATTTCTTAGCACGGGATTGAGATTGCTCTGTTCCCCGTTAGCATATAACCATTATTTTTAATGTTATATACACCCGCTTTGCAATGCGGTTCACACTGTTTTACTACCACCCAAACTCAACATTCAATGGTAGAGACCTTTGCTGATTGCCGTTGACATCAGCGGGTATGGTCCATCCTCCGGTTTTCCACCGCTCCACACGTCATCTATCAGCACTTTTCCCACAAAGGGAAGACATTTCGGACATGGATTTCCACGTTTATTCATGATAACAGTGGATATTCCCCACTCCTGTCTTTTCTCTCCCTCTCCGGTCAGATATGCTCTTTTCTGTGCTGTTCTCAGTGCCATGTCGGCATACTCACTCATGGTATGCCTGGCGCCGTTCTTATACTCAATGCAGTTAATGCCGGCACGCAGGAAGTCCTTTGTGGCCATATCCACAGCCTTTTCATAAGTGGCTCCTGTGGCCGCATACATCTGGGCATTGAATATGACCTGCCGGTACTGGTCGTTCGCCCTTCTGAGAATTGCAATTTCTGCTTTCTTAAAGTCAGACTTGGTTGCCTTTATCAGGGCATTTATCTTTTTATCATTTTCCTTGAAGAATCTGCCATCTGCACTGACCTGTTTCTTCGCTTTATAGAGCTTCGCCCCTTCTTTTATTGCTTTTAAGATGCTTACTTCCTAGTCGGCATTTCCTGCTGCCCTCTGCATGGATATTATGGTATCTATTTTCAGATTAATATTCTTAAATATGCCCTGATATTTTTTCAGATTTCTTTTCTTATACGCATCCAGTGCGGCAAGCTGCTCCACCTGCCACTGGCTCCAGTTAAAACCTGCTTCCAGTTCTTCTGCCCGGTGATGGTCAAGATTTCGTATCATGGAAGCAGTTAATTCGTCTTCTATCGCACGAAACGCACTGACTACATCATACGTTGTATTGATATCTTTTGGTATTCCTGCCATACTTCATCCTTTACAGACCGTTCCCGGTCAATGTTTCCACTTCCGGCATCTGTGCCACCTGTGGCTCTTCCATCTCGGTGATGCCCTGCTCTGCTTTCAATCTAGTTACTTCTTCGCTTTTCCATGTCTCATCCTTAGTATCTCCATACAGTTCGTCCACAGAGGCTTCCACACTCATGATTCCGCCGCTTTTTGCCTTTGAAATCGTTTCGACCTGGCTTTCAAACGACGGATTTGCATATTCTCCAAAAGAAACGGTTATCTCTGTTTCCTTGTATGGCTGCTCGTAATACGCATCCCTTGCAAGCAACACATTTCTCCATCCAGCTGTATACATCCAGTTCCCCAATGTAATTCACACAGCTGTCAACGACATAAAAACCCGGCATCTTCCCTGCTGCCACATCATAATTCATCCACCCAAGCTGCAACACGATTCTGTCTATAATTGTTATCTGCTTATAAGCATTATTAAACAGATACAGACACTGCGGATTGGCTCTTTTGTACTTTGCCAATTCTGTCAGTGTTGCCTGGTCCGCACTGTCCACAAACACATTTCTGGCCATGCCCCAGGTTCTGCGGTTGCGTTCCAGGAAGTCAATGTAATTACACACCGTATCTGACGGAGCTATCGGTGTGTCAAGACTCGCATTGTTATATACCTTTTCATCCAGGACAATGCACCGTCCCATATTAGTGATTCCTAAAAATGACATTGCTATGGTATCCGGACTTTTCGTTGAATAAGCAGTATCAAGACCGGATGCCTTCACCAAACGAAAGTAACTTTTCCAGTTCCATTTCCGACAAATCTGGAAGGATCTTTTTAAAAGTTTCCATAATTTTCTTTTTCTGACATACTAACCACTTCCTTTCTGTTTTTACCAATAGATTTGTTGGTATATTGCAATTATATATTGGTTATATCATTTGCCAAGTATTTTTTGTAATTTACCAACATTTTGTGATTTACCAACATCTTTTCTATTGACATATTAAAAATTAACTGTATAATAAAATCAAGAAAAGAGGTGACTAAATATTGAATGAAAGGTTAAAAAAACTTAGAAAAACCTTAGATTTAACACAACAAGAATTTGCAAACAAAATTGGCATAGCACGAGGTAACATTGGTGCGTATGAAGTTGGAAAGAATGCTCCTAGCGATGCTGTAATTTCTCTAATATGCAAACAATTTAATGTAGATGAAAATTGGCTGCGGACAGGCGAAGGTGAGATGTTTATAAAACAGACAAGAGATGAACAGATTGCCTCATTCATTGGTACAATTCAATCTAATGAAGATGACTCATTTAAGAAAAGATTTGTATCAATGCTTTCTGCACTGGATGAATCGGATTGGGAAGTATTAGAAAAAATGGTACTTATGATTCACGAAAAAAAGGACTAGGCATCAGCCTAATCCAAGGATTGCTTTGATATAACAGAATATTAGTTTTAATTTTCTATCATCTGCTTTATCAAGCATTTCTATTATGAGTGCTTTATAGTCCATGTGTTCATCTCCAGTCATCCACACACTAAAGTAGCGATACAATAATATTGGCAAACATTTGTTTGATTATCAATAGAATTAATAGTAGCCAAAATAACTTCCACCCCCAATTGATTAAAAAAATTTAGAAAAATAAGGAGAATTTCTATGACTTCTCCAAAATGCAAAGGAAACAACATTACTTACCAAACAGTAACAGAATCACGAAAGACTGGTTGTTTAACAGTACTAATTTATTTAATACTAGCGGTTTCGTTACTTGGTTTGTTTATCTTAATCCCATTATTACTTCGTCGGAAAACAAAAACTGTAACTTATGCAGTATGCCAAGACTGTGGCCACAGATGGCGAGTATAACTTTAAAAATCATGATACAAAAAATTTCTAAAACTCATTGAAAGTGAACAGCAGATTGAACAACAGAATTGCACCAGAAACCGCCTGATAACAATACTTAGCTGGTCGCTCTATCAGAAAAGTGAACAACAACTGAACAACAAACGAACAACAACTGAACACTAACAAGAATGAAAAGAATAATATAAATACTTTGTGCAAACCGGAGAAGTTGTCTAAGGAGTTGTTTGAGGAACTCTGGAAGCTGTATCCCGTGAAAAAAGGCAAAGGACAGGTATCTGCGGCTGCAAAGCAGCGACTACTTAAAGTGGGCCATGACGAAATGGTCAGAGCAATAGGCAGATACAAAGCCGAACTGGCAAAAGACAGCGAATGGAGGAGACCACAGAACGGAAGCACGTTTTTCAACAGCGGGTATCTGGATTACCTAGATGCCGATTATGTACCACAACTGGAAAAATAATAATCTCAAAGGAGTGAAACAGCATTGAAGAACATACAATATTCAAAGCAGGCTTTAAAATTTCTGAACAAGCAAGATCGCCCAACCAGAATACGCATCGTTAATGCGATTAATCACCTTCCTTCTGGTGATGTAAAAAAATTACAAGGTACTACTGGCTATCGTTTGAGAGTTGGTGATTATCGAATTATTTTTGATTATAACGGAACCGTTCTTGCGATAGAAAAAATTGACAACCGAGGACAGGTATATAAGTAAAGGAGGTATCTCATATGTCAAATGTAAAAGAAAGAATTTTAGGAGCTGTTACTGTAATGTCAGAAGAAGATGCATCATATATCTGGAACATTATTGAAACTACTTTTGCAAATAAGGGCTGGAAAACAATCCCTGAAGAAGCTCCGGATGAAATCGATTTACAAATGCTGAAAGAAATAAAAAGCAATCCTGATTGTCAGGATTTTGTTTCTTCCGAAGAAGCGATGAAAATTTTAGGATTATAAAACGTATTTAATGAAACATAGAGAATCTTTTGAAGTGGAACATATGCCAATGAATCTGCGAGCCAAAAACAGGCCAATACACGACCTCACTGCACACATCTTCCGGCACAACTATGCGACAATGCTTTACTACTCCGGAATCTCTCTAAAAAAAGCTGCTGCCCTCATGGGACATGCCGATACAAAAATGATTATGGAAGTTTACTCTCATCTGGATGAGCAGAAAGAGCAGACAGAAACCAAACTAAATTCTTTCATCAAAATGGGCTGATTCCAGCCCATTTTTTTGACTACCATTTGACTACCATACATCAAAAAAAGTGCCTCTGACTACCATTTGACTACCAAAGAAACACTCCATTACACACTAAAACCACATATAACAAAAACCTCCCAAATACTCATTTTATAAGCATTTGAGAGGTTTTTTCAGTAATGAGACACCGGGGAATCGAACCCCGGACAACTTGATTAAAAGTCAAGTGCTCTACCGACTGAGCTAGTATCCCATATTCTATTCGCAGTTCGTTTCCTTTCGTCCTGCTAACAGGGCTAGTTGGATTCGAACCAACGAGATGCAGGAGTCAAAGTCCTGTGCCTTACCGCTTGGCGATAGCCCTAGGCCTGTGCTTGGCGATAAACTTACTTTCGTAAGAGGGTGGATACAGGGATTCGAACCCTGGGCCTCCAGAGCCACAATCTGGCGCGCT